>ERZ772892.428-NODE-428-length-52699-cov-10.499373_pt1 | contig 52699 bp, 27 predicted proteins | sample MGYA00512126_ERZ772892 | MGnify/ENA primary metagenome ERZ772892 (study PRJEB29015, sample SAMEA2737697) | human gut metagenome | biome: human gut; feature: human-associated habitat; material: faeces | place: China | collected 2012 ... | reverse complement strand
AGATAGTGTTAAAATAGTTTGGAAATATATAGAATAATATGAATTATGCTTTAGGGTACGCCTTCAATATTCATGATATGTTTGCTAACTTTGATACTAGTAAACTTGATTTAGAAACTAAGAAGTGCGAGGAATTAATAGGAAATAGACATAAAGAAGTAATTGCTAAGAAAGTATTTAAGTATGCAGTTAAATTAGTAATAGATGATGTTATTAATAATAGTGCTAGATTTGAACTGCCAACTGGAGGTAAGAAGTCATTTATAGCTATGAAGAAATTTAGTGGAGATGATTTCAAGAATGCTAGAAGGCATGGTAAATGGAAGGATATAGATTTCTTAAATTCTAATTTCTCAGCATATTCTATGATATTTAACTATCAGAATCATGGCATATTTAAAGAGAAATTAGTATACTTGGACAATATTAATAAAGACATCATAACTGAGAATACAAATGCCGGAAAGCAGTATTATTAAGAAGTATACAGACTATATAGAAGCCGTTAAGAAAGAGTTTCCGTATCTTAGTAATGCTGATATTAGAAGGATTCTTAAGTATGGATGGAGACAAATATATATTATTAATGTATCTGGAGGCGATACTTTAATTAATAGTCATAAATATAAATATTGGTTCTATATAGGAGAACTAACACGTAATTCTATAAAGCATTTTAGATATTACAGAAAGAAGATGCGAACTAAAGTAAGAATGATGTATAAGAGAAAGAATATTCAGTGGGATGGATATTATTATATAGCTATTACAGATGAAGAATATGAAGACTTTATGGCATCAAAGAATAAAAGAGGGCGCAAGAAGAAATATTACATATTCGAGAATAAGTTCGTATATAAAATTCTAGACGAATGTAAGTTAACGTTCTCCGGCAATAAATACTTTCTTAAATTTAAAATGCCTATAGATTTAGGATACTTTTATAAGAAGGATAAACTTAGATGTGAATCTCCAGAGATTGCATTTACAAGAGATAGGGCTGCTAAGTTTGAAGATATCTTAGTAAGCAATAATAACTACGAATATTTATAATATGAAGAAAGAAGCAATTAATACATTTGGGGAAGGAATAATAATGGATTTAAATCCATTGACTACTCCTAGTAATGTGCTTACTAATGCTCTCAATGCTACTATAATAACATATAATGGCAATGAGTTTGTACTTCAAAATGATATGGGTAATGGTAGAGTAGAGACTGCTTACTTACCTGCTGGTTATGTTCCTGTTGGAATTAAAGAGTATGGAGAGATTATATATGTTGCATCTTATAACCCCCTTACTAATAAAGGACAGATAGGTTCATTTCCTTCCCCTGAACGAAACATTAGTAGTCAAGAATTAGAAAGAGCTAAAGTAATTATATCTCCAAGTAACTTTAAATATTTAAACGGAATTTTAGATCAAACTATAGTAAAGGTTGAAATATTCCCCAAAGATACTATTTTGTGCTCTGGAGATAAGTTTACTATACTTCTAGACTCTGCAAATGTTAATAGCTTAAAGCTATTTATATCAAATTTCTTAAATGCGTCCGGAAGTAAGGCAACATCTCCGAAGAATAAACTACTAACTCTGTCTGTAGCAGTATTAGACTCTAATAATAATCTTAGAGACATTACTAGCCAATTAAAACGATTTGATGCTAATAATAAAGTTATAACATTTGATGCATCAGCATCTCCAATATTGAAGTTTAATTCTGGATACTTTATTCAGACTATGAGTAATTCTGAAAGTACAGATGTAGACGAATTTAGAAAGAAGTATGCAGTAAATACCTATAATAATAAAGTATTTGGGAATTTATACTTAGTAGCTAGTTTAAATGTTATAGACTCTATAGGAGTTTCTACATTCGGATACAGAAATACCACAGATGTAGATGTAAGTTATGATGATATAGAGGTAACTGTTCCGGCTAAAAATACGGCTGTTATCTTTGAAGTGGAGTATAAATACAATTGTCCAGACGGAATTTATGGTTCTCCGGACAGTAGCATAGTTACAAACATTGCTGATGTAAATACATCTTATAATTCCTATTACGGTAACTCTTCTGAATATTCTCCCAGCAATGTTATTCTAGGGACTCAGTTCAGTACTTCCAGGGATTCTAGCAAAGCTACTTATACATTGCCATTTCATACAAATCCTGCTTCTGACAAATCATGGCCTATATACGACTTAAATACTGGTTTATATGACAGAAAGGTTAGAGGACAACTCAATTTGTCAATAAAGGAGGACGTAGAGAATGATACTTTAGTGTATAGTGCTATTCCGTGTATGGAGTATACTAAGTTACCTGGATTAGAAATTAATGGGTCTATTAACTTAGCAAAGCTAGGTAGTGGTGATATAAGTATGAAAGTTTGGAGATATTATTGTAATCCAGATTCTATGACACTTACTTGGGGGCTTGAAGCTTATCCTAGACATGGTACAGCTATAGAATCTGTAATATTTGAATTTTATGATATATTCACTGCTTCAAAGGTAATGACATATACAGCTCCAAGAAGAAGAAGTTACAATGGTTCATTTACCGAAACTTTTAATTTTGGAGTTCTACAACCAAGAAGACTGTATCTAGTTAGAATAGCTTATAAATTAAATACTGACAATAAAGACTACTACACTACAGTAGGATATAGATGGATGTTTACAACTACTCTATATAATGCCCAGTATTTTAGAACCGATGAATCATTCGTAGATGACTTTGCTAATTTAGATGTAGATACTCTTAACAAGTTAGTATTTAATATAGAGGATGCACTTAAATTACTAAGTAGACTTCCTAGTGCTCCTATTATTAGCGACGAGTCTTATATGACTAATGAAGCTAAAGAATATAACACTTATAAGAACTCTAAAACTGAATTTGTATATTCAGTAAATCCAGTGCATGAACTTGAAGGAGCTGAAAAGTATCCATTTAAAGTAAATGAAGCTAGTATTGAAACAGAAATAGAGGTATCTAGAGATAATGAAGAAACTAAGCCTAAAATGACACTTCCTGAAATTACTCTAATAGGCACTGCCAAACCAGGCAATATTAATGGATATAAGGAGTATAAATTCCAAATAGATAAAACTTCTACCTGGGATGAGTCTAAGGATGATGTTGACGATAGTAAATTCTTCGATGCTAGTAACAACCTTATAGGACAACAATTTAAATTCGATTGGGATGATACTGCTAATAGACTAAGGTTAACTGTGATTACTTTATCTAGACTATACACTAATACAGTTAGTACATCTATAACTCTAACAAACCCATATGTACCGTTTATTACTAAAGATACTATTCCAGACGTATTTGGATTTAATCCGGTAGAGGATTTAGACGGAAGACTTATCAATACTAAAGAAATTGGATTTAGAACTAGGGACAGAGGTCGTGTTGAGAGAGAAATAATAGACCACTTCTGGAGAGATTCTACTAATGCCAAGAGTAGACCCAATTACTATGGAGGAATGGGAGATACTGGTGTATGGCAGATAAAGGAGAAGGACGATTTGCATGTTAGAGATTTTAGAGATAAAGTAAAAGAGGTTATTCAAAAGGTTATTGCTGAAAGACCTATATGTGTAATTGTCGGAAATCCAGGAGCATACAATCATTCTAACGTATTTGATGATAGCTCTAACACCTATGAACATATAAAGAGTAAAAGTAATAAATTTTTAGGAGGGCGCTCTAACCAAATATTGCTATGGTACGATGGTAACGATTATGTATGGGTAGAAGACTTCTGTTATGGTAATTCCTCATATCCTACCTTGGAAATGACTGAAATAGTGTACAGAACATTTAAAAATGTACTTATTCAAAAGGGGACAGCAGTAGCTCATACATTCTTCTCTTTGAATAAGGAACACTATGCATACAACGCTGAGTATGATGCTTCAGTAGAAGGTAATCTTACTTGTTCTTCTACATATAGTGACGAGGTTTTAATTTCAGAGGATGGTTCCTTTATATATACTAGCGACTCTATTAAGGAACAAGTTAATAAGGTGCTAGAACAAGTGGATGCTATCATTAGCGGAGAAGAGCAGGCTAAGGAGGAGGATGTTACAGAAATAGTTAAGCTAGCAACATTTAATCATGTAGACAATGAAGATTTTAACATCCCAGTTGAAGTTACAGTAGAGGCTCCAGGAATGGAGGACGTGTATAATGCGGCTGTTGGAGTAGCAGATGGTAGTACATTCGGAACTGTTGCAGTATTGTACGACAATACAGTTGTACCTCTTGACTATGATGATAAACCATTCGTATCAGGTACCATATACTATGCAGAAGAGAACAAAGATGTTAAATTGGCAACTATATCCTCTGGGGCAAATGTAGTTAGAAACCTAAAAGTAAAAGACGGTACTCTCATGGTTAAACAAGCTACTAAAGTAACTAAACAGTTCGAGATAGTCGCAGGTGGAGATGCTACCTGGTATTTCGACGGCTTGCCAGTAACAGATATAGAATTTAAAGATAGTAGAGCAGTAGGAACCAATTGGGGTAAATTAAGCGTATACGAGTAATGGTACAATTATCCGAGGGCAGTTTTACAATTAGCAATTTAAACTTCCAAACCCTAAGCATATCTTATTACCTAAGCCAGATAAAGCCTGAAGGTAAGATTGTATATGAATACAATCCATTGCGCAACTTTAGACTGTCTGAGGATATAGATAATGAGGGTAGACATCCAGGCGATGTAGGCTTTAATAGCGATGAGGTCATTGAGGCTGGAAGTATAATAGACTTAGATACAGAGTTATTAGGATTTAGTTTAAATAATCCTGTAGATATAGTTACTCAGTCTTCCTACGATGGCTCAGTTAACCTTATTATTAATGACAATAGAAACATACCAAGATTAATAAACACTAGATTCTCTGTACTTCAAAATAATACTTATGAAGTAGTAGATAGAATCGGAAATAACGACACTAATCTATATGACGAGAATCAATTCGATTTAGATACATCTCTTTATAAAAGAGTTAATACAATTCCCTCATTAACATTCAATGGAGTTTTACATCATGGAAATTTAAGTGTAGGAAACTATGTATTATACTTTAAATATGCAGATGCTGATGATAACGAAACTGATTTCGTAGCAGAATCAGGTATTATATCATGCTTTATAGGAAATGATGGTGATCCATTCTCTATCAATGGAGGATTTATTGATCAAAATAGTCATAAATCTATCAACTTCTTAGTGTCAGACATTGATGGAAGTTATGATTATTTAAAAGTTTACTATACTAGAAGCACATCAGATGTTAGCCAGAATAGAGTTGTAACTGCATTTAAAATAGAGAAGAAATATCCAGTAAGAAACGGTATATGTAATATAATCATTACTGGAGATGAAAATGCAGTTGAGATTCCTATATCAGATATAAATATGCAATATTTGATTGCTGATAAAGTTAAAGCCCAGGCAGTATGTCAGAACATGCTGTTCTTGGGTAACTTTAATAAGCCAGATCAAATGTATCAGGATTTAACTGATATAAGCTTAAGAATTCTCCCATATATTGATGTAAAGAAATCTGAGGATCTTATAGGATATGTAGATAATACCTACACAGACATAAGTGTTTCGAATACCCCTGGAGAGTATTATAATACTAAGAACATCTATAATTATGTTGGATATTGGAATGAAGAGTTTTATAGGCTTGCCATAGTATGGGTAATGACTGACGGAACTCTATCTCCAGCATACAATATCAGAGGTAAGAATAAAATTCCAACCAGAGATAATTTATTTGGAGTTGATGGATATACTCTAGATGGGCTTACCGACTTGTTTGATAGTGAGGGTAAACGAACATATAAAGCAGTTGATGAAGAAACTTACGAGATAGAAGATTCACAGAATTATGAGAATGCTAAGGGTGTTATTAAAATAGATTATACTCCAGATTCAGGAGACTTTACAGTATGTGGAATTGGAGTATTCATTCCTACAGAGGTTGCAGAATACTTGAAAGATAAAGTTAAAGGATTCTTTATAGTAAGACAGAAGAGAATTCCTACAATTTTAGCACAAGCATATGTATTACCTAGAGACATAAATTCTGAAGTACCAGCAATACCAACTGCTCAAGAATATAAAATTGAAAGGTTCTTGGATGATGATAGAATCCTAAATCAGAATTATTCTGAAAGATTAATGAGCATTGATTCAAACTCGTCGGAGTTAGGAGCTAGAGCAGCAATATGTCCAGAATACTCCACCAATCAGGGATATTTTAATTCATTATTCACTGGAACACAATATCTTACTAAGAACTCTAGAGTGCAGCCTACATCTAAGTATCTTGATATTGATGTATATAATGAGAGAAACTACTTCGTACCAGGATATAAGGCTAACTCAGATGATAACTTAGTAAATGCTAAAATAGTGGGAGTTGGTGACAATGTGCCATTAATTGCTATTGAAGATACTTCATTTAGAGGTAGAGCAGGAGAGGCTGAAGAAGCTTTTAGATTTAGGTATGTTAAATCAGACAATAAGACTAAAGATGCTTCTAATTTAGTAAGAGGTATTTACTCTCCATATCTCGGAATCATAGGAAATACTACCATAGGTAATATAATAAACATATATACTCCGGGATATGGTACGTCAGCATATAAACAATATTTCACTACTAGATATGATGATACATCTCCTTATTATGCTATAGGAGATAGAGTCAGTATAGAGGATGTAATCAGTAAGTATGAATTAACTACAGTAGGAGATGTTTCTGGCTATGTTAAGACTTATTATAGAGGAGATTGTTATATATGCAACTATACTCATAGACTTAATAGAAACTTCCAAGACCCGTCAGCTCCTATAAATGATGAGATAGTAGACGATAATACTTGGAAAGATAACTATGATAATGAGAATAAAGAGAAGAATGAGAAGATAAATAGAGGAGACGTTAATGCAATTAGACTTGGAAGTTGGATTACCGTTAAATACTACACCTCTAGAAATCTATCTATAAGATCTCTTGATTATAGTTATCCTAGTGAGGAAGGACTTACTGGACTTAAAAGAGGATTCTACCCCTTACAAGAAATGAGTACAGACGGTAATTATAAAATTCCAGAATCGTCTGTAGTAAATGAAGGATTTGCAAGTACAGTTGGAGAGAAAGTCTCATACACATTACCTGAAGTGCCTTATATAAAGAATAGATTTGATACTAGGATATTGTACTCTGATTTAGCTATTAATGATGCTTTCAAGAATGGACTTAGAGTATTCCAGTTTACTCATTATAGGGATTATCCTAGAATTTATGGAGGATTAATGAAGATGGTTGAATGGTTCGGTAATCTACTTTGCATATTTGAACATGGAGTAGCTCTTATTCCAGTCAATGAACGTGCAGTTGCTGGAGAAGGTTCGGGTGGAAATGTCTTCATAAACACTTCTAACGTGCTGCCAGAGAATCCAATGATGTTGTCAGATACATTCGGTACTCAATGGCCAGAAAGTGTCATCAAGACTCCCTATTACGTCTATGGAGTGGATACAGTAGGAAGAAAGATATGGAGAACCAACGGCAAACAGTTTGAAGTTATTTCAGATTTTAAGATACAGGAATTTCTGAATGAGAACATTAGTCTAACTGAGCGTGAGCTGACTCCAATAATAGGGGTTAGGAATGTTAAGAGTCATTATAATAGATTCAAGCAAGACGTAATGTTCACATTCTATGATAATCTATACGGATTTGAAGAGAAAGTTTGGAATATATGTTATAATGAGGTTTTAGGTAAATGGATTACATTCTATTCTTGGGTTCCGTCTTACTCAGAGAATATTGATAATGTATATTTTAGCTTCGATAGGGATACTTCTAAATGGATAAGTAAATTGGGTTCTTCCCAGAAAGGTTCTACATCACAAGATGGAGTTATTCTATCTAACGTTGTTATTGATGAATGGGGTACTTATGGCGGGTTGAAATCTACGGAATTAGATTTAGTAAATAGAGCTGTTCCTAACGATGATAAAACTGGAGTTACTTATGAGAAGACTTTTAGTATCGTTAGAGACAATTTTGGATTTTACAAGCATTTCGACATTAGAGGAGGTAATCACTTAGTAATGCTTTCTGAACCAGATTGGAAGTATCCTGTAGTTCAATTAAATATTCAATGTGATATCACTGCTAAATATAAGTCTGGAACGGTTCCCACAGATATTAATGAATATTTAACTGGATGGAGAGATTATCTATCATATAATTTAGGATTATATCAATCTAGTATTGCTATTACTACTAAAGAAATTCTAGAGAACGGAGTGAATGACGGCTTGAATCTTACTACGGACTTCTGGAAACATGGTCAGGCAGGAATCATAGATATAAAAGATCCAATTAAACCCTGTTTCTGGTACGGTAAACAACATCCGTTTGAGTATGAATTTGTAGTAGTTGACAATCCATCAGTTCATAAGATATTTAATAATTTGCATATTATTAGTAATAAAGCTAAACCAGATTCATTCCATTATGAAATTGTAGGTGAGGTTTACGACTTCCATGACGATAAGAAGAATATGTATATAAGACAAGAAGCTACTAAAGACTTTTATCAATATAATGGCTCTGACATCTTATATAATAGAAATTTCTTAAATTTAAGAGGTTCCCAAAGACCTATATCTAGAAATGGAATAGCAACAGGAGCTATGGATAAATCTACTATATTCCCTCTGTATTATGCTAGAGTAGATACTTTTAATGAAGTAGAGGATTACTATAGATTGAAAACTGCCCCTAATAAAGATTATGTTAACTTATCTGGAACTGAAATAGTATACAATGAGAAGTTAAATGAATTTAGAGTATGGACTCATGCTAAAGCAGTAGATATTAAAGACCCTACAGCTGGACGTCTAAGAGGTAATATGAATTATCAGGAAGATGTTTGGGATGTACAGATTAATTCTATTACCTTTGTGCAGAAGAATGAGCCAACTTGGAATAAATCTAATGTAAATGGAGAAGTAATTAATAAGGTTCCTATATCTGTAGGTAATTCTCCAATACCTAATGACCTTAAAGGTTTTGATATTTCTGAAAGTACACCAGTTGAGAATTTTATGCCTAGTGATTTAAGAACATTAGGATATAATATAGATGATATAGATGTATCTGATTGGTGGAGTGGTAGGAAAGAAACTAGGTTAAGAGATAAGTACATTAAGATTAGAGTTAGATATACTGGTGAAGAGCTGGCTATAATTACTGCATTAAAGACATTATTTACAATAAGCTATGCATAACACTTATAAAAGAAGAATTCTGAAGGGGCAGGCAGGTTTGCTTGCTCCTATACAGAATGGAGGTTCTAGTTTCAGTCCATTACCACCGATGCCTCCTATTAATACGTTAAATCCTTCTGGAGGAAGATCTAGAAATGGCATCTTTAGTAAGTCCAATATAGGCAGTACCGTAAATGTTGCTAGTCAAGTAGCTGACGTAGTAAGATCATTTATGCCTGAGAATAATGCTTATCAAGGTCCTAAAGGATCTATTACTAGAGGTATAGATAATGCATATGACGCTGCTGCTAACATGGCTATGCAAATTAATCCTGTGATAGGAGGAGCAATGAAAGTTGGAGGTTTAGTATCAGATGGAATTAATGCCATTACTGGTGGTACTGATGGAATGACAACTCAAGATTCTATATTTAGTTCTACATTAGGTAATTTAACCGGATTAGGCATTATAAATAGTGCCTTTGGTAAAAGAGCTAATACTATTAATAAAGATAATGAGACTTGGGAACAGCAAGGTTCTGCTTACGGAGGGTCTTTAGCTAAGGTAGACGATGCTCTTACTAAGAGTGGTAAGAAGTATGGATTATTTAGTAATAGAGCCAGAAAGAAAGCCAATGCTCAAATATCTGAAGCTAAGAGACAGCAGAATTTAGTTGCCGATATTAATGAAGAAGCACAAGATGCATTTGCAGCATCTAACTACAGTGGCATAGGACTTAGAAATCAGATAGCTTTAAATGGCGGATATAGAAGTATGGCTATAGGTAGAAACGGAATAAAGATTTTGGATAAAGAATTACAATGGGCTAACTCTATCCTTAATAAAACTAAAGCCTCTGTTCCAGAATTTAAATCTGGTGGTAAAGTTAATGTAATTCCGGAGGGAGCATTACACAAGAATAAGCATCATTTAGAAGATGTAAATCCAGAATTTAAAGATGTAACTAATAAAGGCATACCAGTAGTTAGTAAGGAAGATGGTGGCGAGTTAGTACAACATGCAGAGATTGAACGTAATGAGATTATATTTAACCTAGATGTAACTAATAAGCTTGAAGAGCTAATGAAGAAGGGCGATGATGAGTCCGCTATTGAGGCAGGTAAGTTGTTAGTACATGAGATACTTAATAATACTATCGACAATACCGGAATATTAAAAGAAATTCAATGAGAAGAATTGCTTTATTAATTATCATGCTCTTCTTAGCTGTGGGGTGTAATAATAGACCTACTAATACAGAATCTTTACTATATTTTGAGAATAAATATACAGAAGCTTGTAACATACCTGTAGTTAAGAGCCAAGTAGGTAATCAAACTGCTTATTTTATAATAGATACTGGTGCTAACACATCACTTATAGATTCAGATTATTATAGAACACACCAAGAACTGTTTGTATTTAGTCATACAGTAGATGTACAATATCATGGAATAGGTGGTTCTACTGAGGAAATGACAGTAGATGTAGTTATAGGCGAACTATCTATAGGAGATGTAATATTTATGGAATCTGATTTATCATCAGTAAGAAGGCAGCTTCAAATAGAGGGATATAATATTATAGGCATTATAGGTTCTGATTTCTTTGAGAGGACTTTGTCTATTATAGACTACGGAAATAGAGCACTATACTTTGCAAGTTTGGATTTAGACTCACTAAACATTGGTAACAAATGAGAATAGAGATAGGTGATAGAACATATAATGTTAAAGTAGCCGAATCAGAAGAAGATAAAATTAAGGGATTACAAGGCAGAAAGTCCTTAGCTGAAGATGAGGGTATGCTGTTTGTTTACGATGAACCTCAGACTGTAGGATTTTGGATGAAAGATACTGATATTCCTCTTGACATTATCTTTATAGATGAGGATTTAGAAGTGATCTCAATATATCAGGGCAACCCAAACGATGACACTATAGCTGAAGAGGATAATGTACTATTAGTACTAGAAGTTAATCAAGGCTCTGGAATAAGTGAGGGGGACGAACTTGATATAGAAGATGATGATGAAGTACCTACTATGAAAGTAATCGCTCCTGATGGTTCTACTCAAATGGAACTAGAAGGAGGAGAGAGAATCTTCAGTAGAAAGAACACTAAGACTCTGATTCGAATGGCTAAAAGAGCTAGTAAAAGTAAGTCAGATAAAGATTATAAGGCACTTGGTAAGAAGATGTTTGAATATTTAAAGCAACAAGACCAACGTGAACCTGAATATGTGGAAAAGAAAGATTAACTTGTTAGTTCCATTAACTATAACTACCTTTGTAGGACAGTTAAGGTTTAACGTTAAACAGTAATTTAACATGAGAATTCAAAGTAAATCAATTAAATTTATGCAACAAGGTGGCCCAGCTCCTGCACCTCAAGATGCACCAGCAGCTGCACCAGCAGAAGGAGCACCGGTAGAAGGTGGAGCACCAGAAGGTGGAGCTCAAGACCCAATGCAACAGATTCTTCAAGTAGCAGCTCAAGCTGTACAGACACAGAATTGTGAAGCTGCAATGGCTGTATGTCAAGCACTAGTTCAAGCAATGCAAGGCGGAATGGGGCCTGGAGAAGCTCCTCAAGAGGAACCAACATTCGCTAGAAATGGTTCTAAACTTAGAAGAGTTAGATAATCATTTACAAAGTTAGAAAGGAGCATATATGATTAAGTATATGTTCCTTTCTTAGTTTATATAAGTATGTCACAAGTAATTAGAAAGTATAACAGTGGCGGTAAATCTCCAGAAGAACCAGAATTATTTGAATGGAAAGATGTAGGTAAGTATAATAAGTCAGATCTGATATCTGGATTATATAGAAATGTAGATACTTACATTACAAATAACAACCTTTCTGGAAAGAAGGCTGATGCATTCAGAACAGCCACTTCTAGACTTATTGACGGAATCAAGAACGGAACTGTTACATTAAATGGAGACGGTACATTCAACGTTTCTGATAAGTCATTAAGTAGTACAGGACGATTTGATAAGAATTTCCTGGGAGGAGAGAAGAATACCGATAATAATGCTAATAATAGAGCTGGGGACTATGTTCTAGACTATATTAAAAGCATGAATACATATAAGAAGCCTACAGTAGTAACTCCTAAGAAAGAGAAGTTTGATTTTAATAAGTACTTCACTGGAGAAGTATCTAGGAGATGGTACGGAGGCAATGACATAGATAACGATAATTTCTTTAATCGTAGAAGCGAGGAAGATAGATTGAAATTAATGGCAGACATAGCTGGTGGTATAACTCCAGAAATGTTGAGTGGTTATGATCTAGAAGGTACTATTGGTGCTGATGAAATTCTCAATAGATCTAAACGCTTTGTAGAAGCTATTAATAATGGAACTTTAGACAACAATGATTATAATGCATTTGCAGAACTGGGCGGTGGAGGTCTAGATAGGTGGTTAAAGCCACAAGAAGAACAAACTGCTACAGTCGATGTAAGAGGCGATTTGAGAAAGCAATGGGAAGCTGAGGCTAGACAGAAAGGATATACTGATGAGGCAATTCAAGCTTATATTGATAATAAACAAAAAGCACTAGATGAAGCTTCTCAGAAAGAAGTGGATGCTAGGAATACTGCTCAAGAAGAGAAATTACATGCTGATGCTAAAGCTGCTGAAGAGGAACGTATAAGACAGTTAGGAGCTTCCAATATAGGAAACTATAACACAATTTCTACTCTACCTGAAGTAACTCCATATAATTTCGAAGGTGTATACAAATCCAGATATGATAATCCATGGTCTTTAAGTTTTAGTGCCTATGATTTAAATCCTGATAAAAGTACACAAACTGTTCCTCTTCATAGAGAAGATGGTTCTGGATATTATGACTCTGTAAATATTGGTAAAACAGTCCCAGGAACTACAGCAGCTCAAAGACTGGCTAATGACTTGGATTATTACATAAGAGCTGCTGACTTACGTGCCCAGAAGGAGGGTAATGATTCATACAGGCTAGAACAGTTAGGTTCGGGAGAATATGTAATTCCTGATAGTTACAATCCGAGCACAGGGCTTATTAGAGTTTATAACCCTAAAACTAGACAACTTAGATGGGTAGAAGCTCTTACTACTCAGACTGGTAAGGATCGTGTTGAATATCTATATAATATAGCTAATTCTCCCAAATATAAAGCAGAAGGTGGGATTTTAAAAGCACAGCAAGGTAATGTAATTGATTGGAATGCCTTAAACAAGCGTGCTAATGAAGAAATGTATGAGAGAAATCGTCAAGCTGATCAGAGGTATTTTAAATCAATAGAAGAAACTAAGGCTAAAGAAGCCAAAACTAAGGCTAAAGAATCTGGTAAATCTGAAGAACAGGCTACTAATGACTCTAAACCTCATACTCAATGGTCTAAAGCAGATATAACTAGAATGGGGGCATTAGCAGGTGATGTAGCTAGTCTACTAGCTAGTTTTACTGGAGTGGGCTCAGTTGCGTCAGCTGGTATAGGGGCTGCATCTACAGCTGCTAATCAAGCTGCTGATATGATGGAGGGACAGAGCTTTGGGCAAGCACTATGGAATAATGCAGGAAGTTATGTTTTAGATGCAATATCTCTTATCCCATTTGCTAAAGCAGCTAAGGTTCCTAGAATGATTAAGAATGTCGGCAGATTTGCCCCATTAATGACAACAGCATTAGCAACTTATCAAGGATTGTCTAATGGCAGGGAATATCTTGATAGCTGGAATAAAGCTAAGAATGGAGAGTCTTTGACTGTAGGAGATTGGAGAAATATACTAAGTTCATTGCAACTAGTATTAGGCGGGACTGCTGCTACACACAGAGCATCTAAAGCAAAATCTCATGTAGAAGCTGCTGTCACTGGTGATGAGTGGGTTAAAACCAATCAAGGTTACAGACGTGTCTCTGCTGATAAAATGAAAGCAATTAGAAAGGCGAAAACATTAGAAGAACAAAATAAGATACTAGAAGGAACTGGTATAGTTTTACCAGAAGCTAAAACATGGACAGGTAAAGGAAAGGGGGTTGCGAAGATACCAGATACTGATAAAGCTAATATGGTATATGATTTTAGCAAACCAGTAACTACATATTCTGGAGATTTGCCTTTACAGCATAAGTTTGGGCCTGGAGAAAGATGGTTAGGTACTGCACAGTTCCCCGACTTTCATCTTCCTGGTGTCAGAGATGCTTATAACAGAATTATACATCCCCAAGCTTATAAAAGGGCTAGAGGTAAGAACCAAAGTGTAGCTAAATCTTCTGAGCTATTAGCACTACCTGCTCCTAATCAAGTAACCCCAGGTGTTAGAGGTTCATTCGGATATAATGCAACTACTGGTAGACACACCACTGATGTGACTGATCCAAACAAGTTAGCACAAACTAAAGCTACTGGGGACAGAAACAGACGTAATGAAATTATTAGAAGTGAAAGGCTCACTCAGCAAGCTGAAGCTAGAGAAGTTCAGAAGGCTAAAAATGAGGCGTTAGTTGCATGGGCTGTTAATCAACCATTCCCTAAACAGCCATTAGCTGGAGCTGCTAGAATTAGTAAGGAGAAGTCTTACAGAAACATATTCCAACCAGTAACTGAACGTGAGTACAATAAAGTATGGGATGAAGCAGTTAAGAATAGGAAGGACTTCGGATATGAGGATGTAACTCCCAGAAGGAATATATATACTGCTCCGATTCCAACTGAAATTACTGTTACTCCTAATTCCATTACAGACAAGAATGCTAGATACTTGTGGGAGCTTGTTAACCCTCCTAAACGTAGTACTGCTCACATTAAGAGAGAACTTCCTAAGAAGCAGACTAAGCCTAAGACTAAAAAGAAATCTAAGGATGATAGAGTTACCAAGAAGGCAGATGGTGGATTGTTAATTCCTAAATTTCAATCTCCTGCTGCTCCAATACAACGTCGTAACGTTAGGTCCGTAGATGATTTAAGTTGGAATAATGATATACTTAATAGTTTAGGACTTAAAAATACTCTAGGTAATATAACTCCTGCTAATGCTAGTAAGTATAATAATATGCAGGGAGATTATGCTAAATTAGGATTTGGTACCTCTAAACCTGGTGACACATCTCTTACATATGATCCTAATGCAGCTGCTTATCAAACTACATTTAATAATCTTACTTCTGTTAATCAAGATACCATGTCTGATTTAGTAAGAAGAGGACGTATTACTGGTAGAGGTGGCAGCTCGGATAAAGGGACACAGTGGACAGCAGATGGACTTAAGGGAGATCAAACGTTCTTAAGACATTTAGGTACGGCAGCTACTACTAAGGAGGGAATGGATGTATTGAGATCTTTAGTTCCCGATGATATAGATGTTATTAAGAATTTAAATCAAGGTATGGTAAATTTTATGCCTAAACTAAAGATGGCTGGTATTACTGATGGTAAAGGATTTAATATTCCTAATACTCCAATTGCAACTACAGGGTTATTAGACGAAACAGTTCCTGACGTAGAAGCTACTCCTCAAGATATTAAAACTACAAATAATTCAGGTAGTTATAAATTAAATACTAAGGGTAAAGCAGCTACTAATATACTGTCTGGTTTAAGAACACTACCAGAAGATATTATTGCTTTAGGTAGGATGGTTGGGGGGTTAAGAGCTAATCGTAGAGCCGCAGATAAATATAAAGAAGGATTAAAGCCACTATTAGTAGATACCTATGAGAATGTAGTACCTATTACTGGTAACTATCTTGCTAAAGTATCAGCTGATAAGCAGGCTTCTAATCTCACCTCGTTAGCTGCTAGACCTAGAACTTCCGATGGCTCTTTACAGTTAGCTGGAGAGTTAGAAGCTGGTAACAGAGCTGCCCAGATGAGATTCCAAGGAGATATGGCGGATGCAGATATGTTTAATAGAACTAGAACATTAGCACAACAAGAATCTGACGCTGCTAAGGCTAGAAGAACTGATGTTGCCAATAGAAACAGAGCTTCAATGTTACAAATTAATGCGGCTAAGAAACAAATTGATTCTGCTAGAATTACTAATAACTATGAAAGAGTAATTTCTCCTTACTTAGCAGGCATTGAAGGAAGATTTAGACAGAATAGGGCAGCTAGTAAGCAGTTCGATTTAGAACAGGCTAGACTAGCTAGTGCTACTAAATATAGACCTCAATTACAAGCATTACAAGATAGATATCTTGAAGCTCAAAAGAACAATGATCAAGAGGGAATGAAAGCTGCTATGAATGATTATTATCGATTAGTTGATGCCCAGAATCAGGAAATGTTAGCTCAAAGAAAGAAACTAACTCAGATGCCTTGGTTGTTTGAGCAAGTAAATCCAGTTCAAGCTAAAATACCTTATAATAAATCTGGAGCTAAAATGAATTCAGCTGACAGAATAATAATGCAAAGAGCAAGAGACTTTAATAAGAGAATGCTAGAAGATAATAAACAACTCCATAAGAATATTAACGAATCTAAAAAGCAACAAGCAGATTTAATTAAGCATATGTCTTCTTTAACTGCTGAGCTGATTAAGAAAGGAATGTCATGGAAATAATTAATAAAGTTAAGAAGCTACAAGGCGGGGGTATTCCCGCCTTCGTTGGCTACACTAATGTTCCACAACCAATGCCTAGTGCTCCATATACAGAAGGCTCTAATAATGTGGAGAGTACTAAAGATAAGGCAGAAGGTATAGATAAGAGCCTATTACAAGCTCTATACAAAGAAGGCCTCATTAGTGACGTAGATGCTGTGGCTTCCGAAGTAAGTAATTTGTTTGCTAATAGGAATAATCCGTTAGATCCAAATTCTACTGCAACTGCTTATAGACGTACACTACAGTTAATGGCTAGACTTAGAGAGGGTAAGGAGCAGTGGAAGATGGCTATAGAAGAATCTAAGAAGAATGGTTCCTATGGTGAAATGGCAGTAAGTACAGATGGTAGATACTATGTGATGGGAGAAGATGGTCCGGAATTAAAATCTACTTTAGAAAGAGGTGATAGAGTACTTACTAATGCAGATTTAGCTGAACTGAGAGCTAATAATGTCCCATTTGCTAATAACATATCTACTACTATAGCTAATGGTGTTAGTATGGAGAGTATTAATAAGACTATTTGGGAACTTATTAGTAAAATTGGAAAGGATAGTACTTCAAAAGAATTCTTTAGAACCAAGAAAGGCCAGGATATAAAAGACGGTATTGATGAATTATTAGCTGCTGGGGAGGATGGTGTTTATAAAATCACAGAGAAGAATGCAGACCAATCTAGGAAAGCTGTAACTGCTTTAAATTATTTAATCTCTGTAATGCCTACTAATGCTAAGGCATTATTAAGAGGTAAAGCTGCATTAGCCGGATTAGACCCTAATAAAGGTGCTTATAAATTAGTGGCTGATATGGTTGCATCTGGAATTGACAATACTAGTGAAATTGGAATTGATTTTGATAAAGCTGCTACCACTGGAGTTAATACCGATAGTAATGGTAATAAGAAGACTTTGAGCATGAAACCCATAATGTCTTATTATGCTGGAGAGAATGGAGTAGAATCCACTTACATAGTAAATCCGGGTCAAGGATATCAAATGCATACTGATGCAGTTATTTATGGGATGCCATTAGACCAGAAAGGTGACGTAGTTCCGCAAGGGTCATTACAATCTTTATTAAATTCAGGAATTGGAGGTATAGTTGATACTACTTCTATTTCTCTAGGAAATCAGAGAGTAGATTCTTCCAATCTTGGGCAGGTACTATATGATGGCACACAATTAGCTAGGGCTATACTACCATACACATATGATGCTAATGGTAAGATTGTCCCAGATTTTGAATTAATGCCGGAATTTATAGAGGCTCAGAAAGAAATCAAGGAGCGAGGCAATAATATAACTGCCGTTGAGCTATCACAGATATTGAATACTCACAATTTAGGAGATTATATGTATCAAAATAAAGATGGGGAACTTATATGGAATCCTTCTAAGTTCCGACCATTCCTAATGACTAATGTAATAGCTGGAGGTAGTGATAGCTGGATTGGTGGAAAGAGTGGAGTAATTGATGTAGATAAAGCAGGGGAAGGGTATATGACTAATATCAGAAGTATGCCTGAAGTAGACCCTGATAATATTAAGAATTTGTTTAAAGGTAAGTTAGGTATTACTCCAGAAAGTGAACTGTTTAGAACTGTAGCTTACATGCCTATACTTGAAAGTGCTGGTTTAGCTCTTAATGTAGCAGGTGAAGATCCAACAATTCCTGCGGATTGGGGAGATATGAGAATTATAAAAGGTAAAGCTGCTCAAGCTAAGAAGTTATCAACATTTACTGGAGCTAGTACATCTAAATTAGACTAAATATGAATAACGTAAAGAAACCTAATGATTGGTTCATAGCGCAGATAGATAATCCTTCGTTTACTCCTGGAAATTTTAGAGATGTAGGATTAACTGCCGACAATACTGGATTATTAGATAGAAATACCTATAAGAATAGTAAATATGTCCAAGATAAATTTAAGGATGATGAAGGTAAGTTTGATGAAGTATCCTTTAATAAAGTGTATGATGCTGCCGCTCAAACTTATCAAAAGTTTGCTAATGATGAGTTTGAGGAAAGTATTATGGATGATGCTGATTGGGATCCTTATTCTCAGTTAAGACCAGAGGATGGTAAAGTTAGGGACATTAATTTTAATGTAACTAAAGTACTCAATCCAGATAGATTAAAGACTGGTGTATCTCAAATAGGAAGGACTGACAATAGAGAATGGACTGCCTCTGAACTAGCTCAAACTCAAAAGGTATACGACTATAAAACTGGGAAGTATAAGGAATATACACCTAATGATAATATACTATTTGGTAATCCAGTAGGTTTCTTAGCGTCATTAGGTGAACCTTTAGTTCTTGCACAGTGGGATGAAGATGGAGAACATACAGATCCATTTACTGGAAGAGTTGTTAAGCATAATAAGGGAGACTTAAAATATAACGATGAAGGTACTTACTACTACGAGACCCTAGGAGGAAGAGAAGCATACGGACGTAAATTTAAATCGGCATTTGATTCATTTACTGTAGATGGTTCGGCTGCTAATAAATATGATTTCTTCGATTCTGACGGACTTGATAAATCAGTTACTGGTACTGTAATGAAGACAGTAGCTGCAATAGCTCCTCTATTTGTTCCCTACGTTAATACTGTATATGGAGGTGCCATGATTGGTGCTCAATTAATGGATATTCTTCCTACAATCTATAAATCCACTATAGGATTAAATCAAGACACTCCTACTGCCAACTTATTACAGGGTATAGGCAGAACATTTAAAGGTTCTAAATCTGAATATTCTCAGCAGAACTTAATTTCAACTGAGAACTTCTTTGATTTAGTGACGGATGTAGCTTTGCAGTGGGCACAGCAGAGAACTATATTCCAAGGTATTCATAAATTACTTGGAACAGAGGCTAAACAAAGAGCTGCTTTAGCCAAAGCAGGAGAAGAAGCTGCCGAAATATTACTTAAGAATCCAGAGAAGTATAAGAACGTAGCTGGCAGTGTCATAGAAATGAATCAGCTAAAGGCTGCTAAAGCGTTTGAAACCATTCTTAAGAGAAATAATAGAATGGCAGCAAATACTGCACTTGGTTATATGGCAATGATGCAGGGTTTAGAAACCTTTGAGGATGCTATCGGCCAAGGAGCTACTAGAGCTGAAGCAGCTGCTATTGCATGGGGTGCTGTTGCGGGTATGTATGCAGTTGATAGAACTGGTCTTGGCGAAATATTCTTCCCAGAACTTAAGACTTCCGTACCTGCTTACAGACAAGCAATTAAAGAGGTTGCAGAGGAAGTTAATAAGGGATTCCAGACATTAGCTAAATCTAATATACCGCAACCTAAGAAGCTAGCTAAATTCTTTGATACAGCTAAAAAGAAGTCTTCCGACTATTGGTCTGATGTTAGAAATCATACTACTGGGTTTGCTCAGAAGATGCTTACTGAAGGTCTAGAGGAAATGTCCGAAGAAGCTGTAGTTGACTTAGCTAAAGCTACATTTAACTGGGCCCAAGAAATGGGCTTTACTGAGAGCAAGAATAAGTTAAATGCTGGAGAGAATGCATTTGAAAGATACGGAATGAGTTTCTTCGGAGGAGCTATTGGTGGCGCTATATTTCATGGTGTAGATGTGGTTAATAATCATAGAGCTACTAATGAGCAAACTAATCAAGAGCTTATATATCTAATCAGAAATGGGCGTACTAATGAACTAATAGAAGAGCTTAATAATCTTAAGAAGAAGGGTAAATTAGGTAACAAGAATCTATCTGCTACTAAGACTGAGGATACTAAGGAAGGTACTGTATGGACATCTCCTACTAGTGGAGCAGACAATCAAAATGAAGCAGTGTACAATCTCACTAAGAGCTACTTTCAACATCTAGATGCTGTTATTAACCAAGAAGGTATGGGACTATCCGACGAACAGCTATTAGACAAGATGGTAATGAGTGATGTTAGAATGAAGGCTTTAGCTAGCATTGAGGTATCCGATGGTCAGAAATTCGGTAAGGCTATTCTTAATGGCTATAATGGTAAAATGCTTCAAGATTTTAATACCCTTACTTCTAAAATAGTTGAGAAACGCAACGAAATAGCAGATCTGGAGCATAAGACAAATGACACAGACAAGAAAGGGTCAGTTTATCAAGCTGATTTACAAAGACTACAGCAAGAATATTCTGATTTACAACTTCAAAAGCAGAAATTCTTGGACGGTTCATTCTCTGAGTATTATACAGATCAAATGTTGTTTGCTATAGATAATTTAGCTAACCATCAGTATTATGCAGCTACATTTAAGGATTTTGCTGAATTTGATACTAAACAGAACTTCCAGGATTTATCAGAAGAACAAATAGAATCTCTGAAACCTAAATACGAAGCATATCTGAAGCAAGATAAGATGGAAGCTCTAGATGCTGCTTATGGTATATATAAGAAGGTTAATAAAGAGTTCTCTAACAAGCTTCAAGAAGGTAGTATCTCAGTTGATGAATATTACAAATTTAGAAAGGAAGTATTCTCAACTATGATTGATTTAAAGGCTACTATAGATAGACTTAATCTGGAGGATGTTACTGAGCAAGAACTCCAATCTAGATTTGGAGTAGACCGTAACATTGACTGGGTTCTTAATAAGAAGTTTACTAGACAAGTATTTGACAGAAAGGACAACGAATCTGATGAAGAGGCTGAAGCTAGGTTACAACAAACTGAACTGTACAACCAAGAAGTGTTAGGAAGAGTTCAAGGAGTAATTCAAATGGCACAAGGCTATGGATTTATGGATGCCGAGACTAAAGACTTACTACTTAGTGTTCTTGGTGATAAAATCTCTAACGAACGAGCAGTTATGACTGTTTTAGGTAATATGTTCGCTAATGGGATTATTAGTAGAAACGTCGATGCTAGTGGTAACTTACTTCCTGATCCATTGATGGATAAACTAATAGAAACATTAGAGAAAGTTAATGGAGAGAACTTAGAAGACATAAACAAAGAAATCCATGATGTTATTAATTCTGAAGAGTACAAGAAACAGCTTGTTAATGCAACTTTAGATTACTTTGATGCTATAGGAGAATACTATGAGTCTGAAGATGCAGATAATGTTATGAAGTACACTGAAGAGCGTATTAATAACATGGAGAAGATATATCAGGATGCTGCTAAAGAAATAAATAACGAAGTACTAGCCAACCCGTACAATGCAACAGTATTGCAACTACGTAGTGATGTGCTTAAACTTAAAACTAGTCCAGTGTATGATTATCTTCAGGATTTTACTAGAACTGTATTTGGAAGCACTTCTAATATTATAGACCTTATAGAGAATGAGAAAAGGAGATTTGAAGCAGCGCCTACTGTATCTGATTATATTCTAGATGGTAATAAAGAGAAGGAGATAGAAGATGCTGTTAAAGCAATTAATATGCTTAAATCAGTAATCTACTCCAGCTCTACTGCTGATTTAGACATAGATAGACCTTTTGGTCATAATGCTCTTATGAATTACTTCCTAGAAACGTATTTCCCTAAAGAAGAGAAGTACGGAGTTATTAGAGATGATGTAGCTGCTATGATGAATATAGAGCTGGATAAGATTCTTGTTCAGCTATCGTTCTTAACTGATTTATCTATAATGAATGGGGTAAATCAGTTTAGTAAACATGCTAGAACTGGTCAAAAGATATCTAAATTGCTATACGATGTATTAAGAGGTAATGGTAAATATGGATTCCTAAAAGACTTAGAATATAACGGAACCAAGTTATTTGCAGGTCTAGATGAAATATCTACCCCAACCTTGGACAATATTGACGAAGCAGCTTATGATAATCCAGCAATATCCGTCGAATTGGCTAACTTACAGAATAAGCTTTATGATGCTTTCCATAAGATAGTATCTGAAAGTGGAGAATCAGTAAATACAGTACTTAAAGCTATGTTCTCTAATTTAGGGGCTAAATTCAATATGTCTAGTTTAGTAAATCAAAATAACACTAGGTTTAGCCCGGAAACAGAATATATAGAAGACTTTGACATTTATATGTGGTTGCATGCCACATTAGCATTTAAGAAGTCTGATTTTGATTACTATTTAAGAGAGACTCTTGCTGATTCAGAAGCTACCTATGCTCCCTTATTTGCCCAAGAATATGCTGCTTACATGTCTACAGCTATGGCAGTTAACCCAGAAGTAATGAATGCTGCCATAGATAATATTGATGTTCCTAAAGGCCAACCCGGTAGTGAATTACTAAAGTACTTCAATACTGTAATGGTTAATGGTATCGGAGGTGCTGGTAAAACAGCAGTAATTGCTAAGTTGGTACAGGGAATTGTTACTAAAATTAACCCTAATTCTACTGTGTGGAAGGTTGGTCCGTCTGAGCAACAAGTTAATAACTTGGTAAGTTCTCTAGGAAGTAATGGAAAATCTTTTACTGTAGAAGGTTTAATGAGACATGTCTTAGGTGATGAGACTTATGGTGAACTTAGTAAGGACATTAATAGCTCTAATACTGAATCTAAATTATATGACTTGGTAGAATTTAATGAACTTAAGCAAGGATACACTGTAGCAGTTGCTAAGTCTGATATAGAATATAGTGATAATGCTACTCCTAGATTGCTGTTTATTGATGAAGCTACTTGGGTTAATAGTGTTTATATGCAATTCTTATCTGATTGGGCATCCAAGAATGGTGTTACAATAATACTATTAGGGGATTTAAATCAGAATGGATATGAGAATGTAGAAACTAGTATATATAATGTTAAACCAACTGAAGCATTAACGGTTAGAACTCCTAAACTGGATATTAGCTTACGTATTACTAATGTTCAGAAAGACGATAATAATAAGCAGGTTAATGCAATTCTTAGTAGGATCAACTTTAACAAGGATAATGTGACCGCTGATAATGATGCAGAAGTTAGAGATAGAATATTCAATGAAATTACTAGTAATTTAATTCTGAAACATTATCAAGACGATGACAATCCACTAAATGGAGAGAAGATAGTAAATGAAATTTCAGAGGAAGATATTAAGGCATTATTGGAAGCTGATGGTGAAATAGGTTATGTATATGATAATGAAAACTCTCCTACATATCAGTTAATTCAGAGAATGAATGATAGTAGAATCAAGGTATACACTCCTAAATCTGTACAAGGCTCAGAAGCTGCTCACTTCATTATTGATGTAGACTTTGCTAAATACGATTCTACTGACTGGGCAGACCTTATTAATTTTGCTAAATCCTTCTATACTATGATGTCTCGTTCTAAAGAAGGAACTTACATTATTAATAATGGATTATCTGCATATGTAAAAGAGAAGAATCTTATTAAGGAAGATAGAACCTCTGTAACTCCTAGTCAGGAACGTATTATTAACACCTTCAAAGAAATCAGAATGGCTGCTTTGGATTCAGAATTGGAAGGGTATACTCCTTCTCCAATAAATTCTGAAGAAACACCTCAATCTCCTGAACCAGCTGCTAAAGCTGCTCCTTATACACCTAAAAGTCCTTCCAAACCTAAAGGAGATAATCCTATAGAGAATGAGTTATTAGGTAACTTGGATGGAAAGAAGACTACTGTATTAGATTCAGAAATAGAGGGTGTTATGTCTGGAATTAGGGCTTATGGATGGTATATGAGATATGGTATGTTAGAGAATGAGGACGGAACATTTGATAGAGTAGTTAAAGATGATATTATAGATGATTTAAACGTCTTTACTAAAAATGGAATTCATTATACTGCTAATCAATTGATTACTCCTAAATCATTATTGGTGGATATTAGAAACTACCTAACATTTGGTGAGAAGTTTGATGAAGATTTCTTACAGAGACTGTCTGATAGTGGTAATGCATATTTAGCTAAGTTAGGATTAGATGTATGGAATAATGGAAGTTTCTATCTTGAAGTTCGTAAAGACGATACTAGTACCACTGGAACAGATATAGCTAGAGACAAACAAGGTTATGATAAGACTAAAGTAGAGTCTACTGCATTTAATATTGTTTACAGAGTCAGTATAGATGGAGGTAAGGATATTCAGTTTACTATGGGTAAACTTACTAATCCAGACACTTGGCAGAAATGGGATAAAGCTCATGGTAACAAGTTAGATGCTGCTATATCTAAGTATAGGAAGTGGTATAAGAACATGCAAGAATGGTCTAATTCTAATCCAACATCTTCTAAATACTTTAAAATCAATAAATCTGACATTACATTCTCTAGGGCAACTAGACTAAAAGAGGTACCAGGTCAAACTTGGAATCTTAATGAGCTACAAGAAGCCTTTCCTAATGCTCTAATAAGTCCTATGTATGGATATACTGGACAGGGTGGTGTAGCTATGATCGATAAATCAGTCAGAGGTAAAGGTATAGTATTTGCAACTACTAATAAGCATCTCAAAATAGACGGGGAGAAAGTTACTGAATCAAATCTAGCAGATATGTATATCAAAATGCAGAAGAAGAGAGCAAGAGCATTTGATGAAGCTAAATCAAGGGGTCTTTCTAATGAAGAGGCAAATGCAGAAGTTGCAGATAGAGTACCGCCAATCATTAGAGCTATAGTAGCTACCCCTAATGGTTCATTTATAAATGACTACTTTACATTATCATTCAGTGATTTAACTAGTACTGACGATGATGGCAAGAGTAAACTTGATATACAGCAGGTTAAGGACTATATAGGTACATATGGAAGTAATACTACAGCGGCTAGAATGTTAGTAGCATTATGGAATTATCGAGCCGGACTTAACAACTTCTTAGATGCTTATAAGACATATATGTCTACTAATAATCTGAGTGAAGTAAGGGGACAGACTGAAGTTGATAAGTTCAATGGACTGCTAGACCAATCTGTAGTTAATGGGGCTAAAAGAGTTCCTTGGAATCCTTCTACTTATAATGGATTTATGTTTAGACTTACTTATGCTGATGCTATTAAGGCTAATGCTCCAGGTATGGTAGTTAGACCTATAAATCTTAGTGAGAACGAATGGAAAGAATTCAATGCAGGTAGTAAAGTATCTAGAAAACTTACTTATGGAGTATATATAGATCCAGCAGTTGCTAAGGCTCAATATACTATATTAAATGAAATATTTGATGTTTTAGGTAAATACATTTCACTTCCTAAGGATACTAATTTCACAATTAGAACAGAAGGAAGAAATATGGATAATATCCTAGAGCAACTTATATCTGATAATGGAGAGATAGAATTCAGTGATGGAGTAAGAACTGTCAAACATGCAGCCTCAGCTTTAGGAAATATGGGAGGATCTTTTAAAGTTGTTAGTTTGCTATCCTCTATCTATAAGATGTACACTAAAGGTTATAAAGCAGGTGATGCTTATTCATTTACTGCAAAAGGACCGGATGGTAAACCTATAGAAACTAGACTAGAAGCAACTAATGTTCGCATAGGTGAAGCTGTCAGAGATGCAGGTAGGACCAGTGCTTTTTCTGTACTTAATAATATGTTCAATGTTATATTACATGGCACTCCAACTATTAAGGAAGGTGCTCCTACTACAACATATGCTCCATTTATAGATGGAATATTCTATACTCCAAGATTTCAGACTTCTCATGACAGTCAACCCTCAGATTTCTATCCCACTAGAAATAACTTAGATCAGTTCCATATAGATGTAGCTATAGAAAGTCCTAATTTCGAAATTACTATAGACCCTACTGGTTTAAAAGAAGTAGAATTTAAGGATGATATATTACATGCTAAGAGAGACGAGTTCAATTCCAGAATGAATTTGTCAACTATGGGAGCTCTGTCTAATATAAGTGGATATGAATCCTTACAGGATTTAGCTGACAGAGCTAAATCTAGATATGAGACTGAAGGGGATGCTGCTATTAATGATATCATTAAAGAGTATAGTAGCTCAGTAGCTGTCAAGCTTTCTGATGCAGTTAATAATAGACAATTAAAGATGAATAATGACACTGTATTAAGTATTTATACTACAGTTCTTGACACTGGACTATTAACTATAAATAGTTATTCTACCCTGTTAGATGAAATAAATAAGAAGAGTCCCTCTGTACTACCTAAGAAAGTAGATGGTTCTATTGATAATTCTGCAATTCAGAATGTTGAATATAATGGTAGTAATCTAGAGGAATTTACAGTAACTTTGCAGGGAGGACAAACAATAAAAGGTTCTATTCTCGATGGTAAAGTAGAAATTGCAGATACAACTATGTATGAAATTCCATTTGATCCAACTAGAGAACAGAAGTTAAAGATATTCGCAGATACACTTAACGATTTTGATAATCTTAGGGAATCTGAAATTGCTGACTTAATTAACACATTAATGTCTCTATCATCAGTAACTCCAGAGCAGGCTCAGGCTATATTGGATAAAGCCAAACTAGTTGACAGCCATTTTGAAGGATTATTGACTGATGAGCAGTTAGACAATGATGATTTAATTGACGTGCAAGAATACATATCTTCTTTAGCTTCCAATAAGAACATTATTGATAGTCAAGGATGTAAATTTAATATCTAATAAGAAATGGCATGTACTAACTTTGACATAGGGCAACACAGACTTGATGCTGAGGTTGCTCTAAGAAGTACAGTATTAAAGTTTAGGAAAGAGCCAGTAATATCTACTGCTAATTTCATAGACGACTTCTACAACAGTTTGAAGAATACTGGACTATTTAACCTGGAGAGCGAGGCAGAATATGTCTCGCTTTCTGAGGTTCTAGAAGATTTTGTTAAAACATCCAGAAGATTAACAGATGCACAGAAGGAACAATTATTAGCTGAATATGCTGTACCGTTAAGTTCCAAATTCAGTATTAATCCGGAAACCTCTACAGTAGAGGAAGTTGACAAGAGTCTTGTCATTAAAGACGAACCTGAGGACATTCAAGTAATTGAAGAACCATTGGAGAGAAGAGTTGCAACTCCATCCATTAGTGATATTTACGGTTCTGCTTCTGTAGTTAAGGAGTATATGCTGAATCAGTTTAGGTATAATATTATAGAAGCATCATTAGTTAATTTTGCTGACGGTAGACTTATTAAGAGCAATGATGATTTAAATGTTTATATTGCTAAATACAAGAATACCTTATTTAAGAAATTAGTCGACTATATTAAATTAGCTAATTCTGAAGAAGGTATAGAAACTGATGCATCTATACTAGATACTATTTACCTAGATGGAATTCCTAATGTAGAGAATATGCAGAAGGTTCTGGATGCCGCTTCTAGTATATTTGAAAACATATCTAAATCTGCGTTAGACAGTGCATTCGTATCTAAGAAGAGAAACATAGAAGGATTCTATAAGAATCAGATGTTAGTGGATGGATTCAATGCATGGGCTGTTCTATCTAACGGTAACTTCGATACTATTCTTAAAAGCTTATTCGGAAAGAATATGGAAATTAGGAATAGGGGATATGTAGGAATAGAACTACCTGTGAGCACTAATAAATACCAATTTAGATCTGGTTCTAATATGGTTAAAACATGGAGAACTAATGAGAATGTAGATGCATTATCTGAAATAGGTAATGTGTCTAGATTACTTATTGAACAAACTCCTGTAATTAATCATGTTACTGGAGAGCAGATAGGTGACAAGTATTTAAATTTAAAACAATTCGTTCACTCTTTTAGCAAGATTAAAGACGAATACAACTTTATGTTCTTTGGGGAGAGACTACAGGATTTAGTTTTAAATTTACATTCTGCCCCTAATTATTACTTAGGAGAAATTCTTAAGGAAATATTAAATAGTGATACTAGGTCTAAGGTATTCCAAGTAAACGATCTTAACGTATTTAAATCTATCTATGATAAGTTCTATAACAAAGATAAATTCAACTCTTTATATAATATTGCAAATAGAGACTATCTTACTTCTAAAGCTATCACTACTTACGATTTGTTAGATTCTATATCTGGAGTTGTAGATAGAACTAACAATGCCAGATATGTAGAATATGCTCTTAATAGTGATACTAGAGATTTGGATAGTTCTGAAATTAAGCAATCTAATGTAAATAGACGTAAAATACAGAGAGAGAATGATATTGATATTGCTAACGAACTTATGGCAGATAGGACTAGCCTATTAAATAGGTGGGGAATATCTGTTAGTAACGCTACTACTGGCGACGTCTCTTTTACTTTACCATATAAAGGAGAAAAGGTTACTGTAATTTATAACAGCAATGCAGTTAGTAGTAAAGGACAAAGAAAGCTTGAATTATCAAACTCTGATATCGTTAAATTTGGAAGGCTAAATACTATATTAGAAGAACCTTCGTTTACTAAGTTAAAAGCTATATATGAAGAGAACAATCCACAGGTACTTACTGATGGAGAAAGATTATATGTATCTTTAATAGAATTTATAGATGACTTTGCTAATACAGGATTCTTAAGAGGTAATGTAGATTTACTAGCTGCATTTAGAAATGTAAATGAAGCTAATAATCTTGATTATCTTGATAAATTAGTAGCTGTTGCAAGCAGTTCTGCATTTGTTAATACAGTATATGATGGATATGAAAATAATAATCCTGAGAATTTATCATTACGTTCGTATATAGAAACTCTGAACTATTACAATGAGAAGTTAGGAGATAATAATGAAAGGTTCTACTACGATAAAGCCTCAAACTCATTAAAGGCTATTAGACCTAATTTAATTAATATACTTAATGATATTGTAGCAGCTGAACAGGTAGTAACTGGAGAAATATATAAGTCAGTTATTAAGAATGCTGAAGGTAATAATATACCTAACAGCAGGATTGCTAACTTAGCTGGACTGACTAGGAGCTACGTTAAAAAGCATATACTTGATAATCCTAGTTCTGCTTTAAAGAATACGCTATTTGGACGAAATCCTAATATGCTAATGGGAACTTCCATAAAAACTGATGTAGTTAGTAGAAATGGAATAAAGAAGAGTGCTACTAAGTTCTCGGTTGCAGAAATAGGATATTCTTCGTTAGTATATGACTTCTATGGAAACTTATTAAGATCAAAGAATGGCAATGCACCTGTAACTATCAATGTACAACCTACTGTATATTCCGATAAGGGAACATTTGTAATGTGGAAGCTTGGTGTAGATAAGATAGATGTACTTGATGAGAATGGTAAGCCATTACTTATTAATTTACTTACTTCACCTACTAAAGACATTATTAGTGCTATCAAAGGAACTGTAGGAACTTACTATAAGGAAGTATTCAATAATGTATTGGGTGACTATAAAGAAGTATACAGACAATCTTTAGAGACATACTTACAAAGATTGCAGGCTATTAATCCTGAGGCTGCAAACAGAATACTATCTAAACAGAGTAAAGTAGATGCTGAGAATGCTAAAATAGCTAAACATAATGAATCTCTAGATTCAGAAAGAAACAGACTGTTACAAGCATTAGATGCAGCACAAGCAGCTGGTGATTTTATGGATGCTAGTAGCATAGTAGATGCTTTAGACTCTCTTGATATTAAAGAACCAGTTTCATTAGTAGATGTACTTGACTACCAAGACTTTACTAATTTATTAGCAGTTACTACATCAGGTGAGTACACTAATATGTCTTATGCTGCTGGAATCCCTAATATTGATAACGTTCACACTAATACAGGAGGGTCATTTGAACTCAATGGCAAAACTAAGAAAGGCCTGATTCCTAATAAACTTTTAAACTTCCTTGCTACAGAAATGTATGCTAAAGAGGATGTGTTTAACAAAGCTATGCTTAGAGAACGTAAGAAGTTTGTTAAGGACATGATTGACAATAATATGTCATTCCCTTTAGTATATGCCAACGGACGTAGTAATACAGTTCTTAGAAAGGCTGTGGATAAGTTATTAGGAGCTGATAAAAGACTATGGGTAAATGAGAATACTCAAGAACTTATATTAGCTAAACAGGGTAATACTAATATTACTAGACTATCTGATTTAGATAGTAATTGGTTAAGAGATGATGTAGAAATTACTCTAAATCCTCTAATTGAAAGGTACTTTGTAGCTGATTTCTTAACATCAGAGAACCTTAGACTAGTAACTACTGGTAGTAGCATTGCACATCCAAATAAAGCTAAATATGGTAGTTTAGATCCTGACTCATTTAACGGAATAGAAATGGAACACTCTTCTAGAGAACTTGCTGAGTTAAAACGTAATGTGATTGTACCAGCTACATTACAGTATCTGCATCAGAATAGTTTGACTGGAGTACCACCCTGGTATAGAATAGCTGTAATGAGTGATGTCAGAGCTCCTGTATATAACTTTAAAGGTGAAATTGCAGAAGTGGATGCACATGACGGTTCTGCATGGTGTAATCCTATTATGTCTTATTTGGAGAACTTATCATTACAAGATTCATCTGTAGGAGAAGATAAGAAACCTATTGGACATGATTATAATGGAAGATATGGTACAGCAGCTTTATTAAAGTTTGCTACCTTCTCTGCTTACAATGAAAGGCTTCGTCAATCATTAACATCAGACATTAAATTATATAATTTATTCAAGAAGATGTCTGATTTTAAATGGAGTGAATCAACAGCTGATTGGGATGTTCCTGCTAATGTAGACCTTACTGTAAATTTATTTGGTCAGCCAATGACTCTAAGAGATGTCACTGGAGGTGATAGAATATTTTACAGAGACGGTAACAATCATTATGAGATACTAGGACTAGACAAAGTAGGAAATGGACTGTATAATATTAGTAAGCAGTTGGTAGATATAAATGGAAATCCAATACAAGCAGTAGGTGCCGCTAATGTATTAATTGATACTAACGTTCCAATTAATTCTTTATTTGAATTACATGCTGCTTTAGGAGGAGTTTATAGTGAATCACTTAGAGATGGAGAACTTGCATATAGCGATGCTTCATTAGCCGTAACTGCTACTTATGTTAATAATATAGGACAGTATAAAGCCAATGGAGACATACCTACTCAACGCAATACCAACCAGCCACTCAAATATAAAATGATTGCTTACTTAGTTAATAAGTCTGCAATTAAAGTGGGAGCTCAAAATATAAATCCAGATAGCTCTTGGTATGATGATTCTCCATTAATGACAATGCACTTTAATACTGATGGCTTAGGTATGCAGATGGATGCTGACCACGTAGTTACCGACCCAGAACATCAGTCAACAATGACCGAGTTCTCTCAGGTAATTTCAGCTCTTGAATCTATGGGATTTACTCATGATATGGCTAAGAATGCATATAAAAGCTTAGGTAAAGTTGCATTAGCTTCTATAGGTAATATTAAAGAAGCTGTATATGTTCTTACTGGAATAAAACCTACTGATAATCCTGATGTTAAATCAGACTTGTATGAGATATTTGGTAAAGCTATTATTAAGGAATTAAATAAGAACAGTGATGAATTAGGAACTGCCAAAACTATCATTCAGAAAGCTAAGGAGGAGTTTGCTTTAGATAGGAAACGTAGAACTTCACATGGAGCTGACGCTTATAAGATTCCTTATAGTGATCCTTCTATATTTGCTAAGGCTTTATCTACATTTACGTCCAACATCAATAAGACTGCTATTAAAAGAAAGTTCCCAGGTATGGGTGCTGTTATGGCTCCTGGATATAATATCATACAGGTACATAGAATTGGAGGGCAGAATTATAGATATGACGATTTATATCGAATTGCAGCTGATGAAGGAATATCAGTAGATGAATACTTACAAAGAGAGCAGGCTAAAATTGAATCTGAACCAGCTAATTCTATTGATAGGTTACTACCTGGAGATAGAATTAAAATACCTATCCAAGAAGTGGCTAGTGTAGTTGCCAAGATTAATAGTGACGCTACTAGAAATAAGAAGTTTGCCGAATTAGAAGTTGGCAAGTATACTAGACTAGTAGATCAAGCTAATAGAGGAGACGGTGAAGGGGTTGAACTATCTAAGGCTCAAGATAACCTTAATAAGGCACTGTCTAAGTTAGAGAGACTAAATAGAGATATAGCATTAACTGTACCTCAGTTCTTGGAAGATAATGGATGGAAACTCGAAGGAGAGTATATGTTAGTATATGTAAACGATTATGATTCTTATAATTTCGTCAAGAAGAATTTCTCTACATTCTATACTGACATTACTAGACCTACAGACTTGAAACCTGCCGAAATATACTGGGATGATGCAACTGGCAAGAGACATAGTATATTCGATATGCCAGCAATACAAGCATCGTTTACTGAACGTAAGAAGTATAAGAAGCTTCCTAAAGAAATAGGAGCTAAATTACAGGCTGATGTTCAGAATACATTCATGTTACTAGATAAAGGGTATATGACTGCTACTGAAGATATGTTATTGGAATATAATCAAGATCCAGTAGCATTTAGCAAGAAATACGTTCCGGAAGGTAGATACTTAATGGAACTGCCTAATGGTAATATAGCTATTCCAATTCAAAATCTAGTTAATAATCCTGCTGAATTAGTAATTAGTAAGTTATATGTTAATCAATTTAATTTAGGTCCTAATGATAGTATTAATGATGTACTTACACAAGGATACCAATTCTTTGTTAATAAGTATGATAAATACCATACTCCTAAAACTAAATTATTTGATATAGCATTTACTAGAGGAAGTGGTAAACACGTATATATTGCATTTAATACATCTACTACTATCATAGATAAGCTATCAGTTAATAAAACTCTTACTGACGATGACTTCATGAGAGTTGGAGATAGTATCTTTAGAATAGATAAAGATGGCAATAAATTATATGAAAGCGGATATTACGATGCTGAAGGTAATTATCATGAGTTGGTAACATCCTATAATGCGATTGATGGTAATTCTGTTGAAGAAGTTTTAGTTGTTAGTACTCCCGATAATGTAATGGATATTTATAAAACTGACGATTTTGATTCCATTAAAATTAGTCAATATATTAAAGACAAGGCAACATTACAAGGAGTTATAGAACAGGGTAAGGACAGAAGTGACAGGTTATTGAAAAGATTATATGACACATATACTAAAGCATTAGTTAAAGACGATTTTAGCGTATCTAAAATAGCTTATGAACTAGAGGCTTTAGAGAAATCTAGAAAGATTACTGCTGCTAAGAAGAAGTTTGTATCATTCCAGAAATCTCTTGAATTTACTGTAGCTCGTATTCCGGCACAGACTATGCAATCATTTATGAAAATGAAAGCAGTAGCATTTAATGATTCTGATAAGAATGTAGTGCATGTATCTCACTGGCAAACTTGGCTACAGGGAAGTGACTATTGACCTAATTTTAACTGTTTAGTTAGGTGACATATTAATATTGTAGTCACTATAATAAATCTCGTGAATTGACGGGGAACTCCTTAGAGCTTAACCTACTAAACTAGAGTAGTAATACATCTAGTGGCGGCAATTAACTATTGTTGGTAAAGTAAAAAAGGTTAAGATTGGACAATCCGCAGCTAAGCATCCTAGATAAATATTTGGATAATAAGACTAGTTAATTGACAAAAGTTTTAATATCTTTGTGTTTATAAGGATGAAAGTTCATCGACTATCCCGTAAGGGAGTAGGAACTTTTATCTAATGTTTAACTCAAAATATTAGGTAAATGGCTAGAAGAATAACAAAGAAACTTAGTAAAGAACAAAAGAGCCTACTTGTAGGCCTTCTTTTAGGAGATGGAACAATATCTAGTAATTATGTATTCAAGCTAAGTCATTCTGAAGCTCAAAGAGAGTTTCTAGAATGGAAGATAGACTTATTAAACAAGTTTGGGTTTAAGAACAATGGTGTTAAGGAGTATATATCAACATGTGGATATAATAAAGGAAACAAAGTTTTATACTCTCAGATGTCACTTAACCCAACTATAAAAGCCTTAAGGAGAACAGTCTATACTCCTAAGAAACATATTACTAGAAGATTATTGAATTGGCTTACCCCTATCGGGTTAGCTATATGGTATATGGATGATGGTTGTATAAACGTAAACACTTCAAAACAGCGTAGCTCAATACAACATACAATCAAAATAGCTACGTGTGTTGATTTAGATACAGCTCAAGTAGTAATTGATTATTTCAAAGAAGTTTGGGATGTGCAATTTAGACCTTTTAAAGAAGGAAAGGGAACTTATTCTATTGCTAGTTCCACTGAATCTGATTGTGCAGCGTTCATACAAATTATACGTCCATATATAGAACAGGTTCCATCATTACTCTATAAAATTAGAGATAACTTTACTAAAGAAGAATTTATAGCACAGCAGAAAGCTGGTTCCGAAGTGCGAGACACTCTAGAGATAGAGTGATGATATAGTCAGTCTCATATTGAAAGGTATGAGGTTAAACGGATATTGATAAAGCCTACGTAATGGGTTATGACTTTGATACTAATGGTAATTATATAGGATGGTCTCCATACTTCAATTTCAATTCTATAGAAGCTCTTAGAATGTCTGAAAGACTACCTACTCCTAATGGTAAACTATATGCATATAGTCATGCTCCTGGAGCTGTAGATATTACTAATTACGTGGAAATGCTTAATGAGGAGAATTTCTATAACCCAGAATCTCTACCGATCATAGCTGAGTTACTTACTGCAATTGATGATACTAACTTAGTAAGTTATACTGGGTCGGACACTAAGAATGCTGATTTTATTCTAAGCAGAATAAATAACCATTCTATGTACATGACTGAAGAACGTGATGAGAACGGTAGAAGAGTAAAGAATGGTCGTCAGAAGATAAGAGCTATTAATACTTTGCCTGCATTTAGAAACTCTGTATCGGCTAGTATTAGTAACATTATCCAAGACCTAAAGAATATGACTCAAGCATATTCTCCAATTGAAATGGGAGATCCTCAAGCTGCTGCTGAGAATTCTACTTCTGGTAAGGAAGCTAACAAAATTACTCTTATGTCTCCTTCTGCTAAATGGGTAATGCAGATGCAGAATATGGATGGCAAACAGGTAATTGGTATTGCAGCTGTTGGTGAGAAAGTATTCTTTGCTAACTGTTATTATTTTAATGAAGGCATTAGAAGTGGAGATTCTAAGTGGATGAACAACATGTTCTTCTCTAATGTTTATAAAGGTATTCAGAGCAAGGTGTCAGAGGATGGCAAAATAATTACTGTAGATACCCTCAGAAACATAATGGCCAACATTAACTTTACTGATTTAGCTCCAGAGAAGAATTATTGGGAGAACCTAATTAGGACTGCTACTGAGCAACAATTAACTCAGGAAGATGTTTCTAGAGTTATTCAAGAGCAATTAGGAGTACAACCTGACCAATCATTGGTTATCTCAGCTTTACTATCTGCTGCAACCGATAATGCCAAGGAGTTGATTCTATCTAAAATTAATGCTGGTCCTAATCTAGCTGGTATGTATTTACATATGATTATGTTAGGATTCAGTTTTAATGATATAGCAAAGAATCTAATGACTACACCTACAGTGCAGACGGTTAATGACTTGATGAAGGTTAACGTATTTGATGAATATCACGAAACAGCATCTGTTAACTCAGTAATTAGGTCATTAGAAGAAGGTCCTAATATTAGAAACTATTTAAATAATGACGGACTGAAGGGATTATATGCTAGGGTGTCTGTTGACAATCCTGGAATGTTTGCCAAGAGAGGTGAGTGGATTCAAGAAATTAAAGATAGATTTGCTAATAATGGTAGCATCGAAGACATATTCCCTGCTAAGAACTTTAGAGAATTTAGATTCCTAGAGGAATATGAATACTTGTTGAAGATGAAGAGAAGGATAGATCCGGACAAATTCACTGAATTTAAGAATATTAATTTTGATGCAAGAGAGACTGAACTTCTTGGTAGATTCTACGGGTTAAATCAAGGTATGCCAACTGATATTGCAGGTAAAATGGCAATGTTGAATACTTATGAATCAGCTATTACTAATAGGGAGCGTAAGTATCTAACTAGCAGTAATGGGTTTAATGTTGATGAACTAATTGTTAATGTATTGAAAGAGAAGCCATATTTAGAAGAAACTGCGGTCAGAAATATAGTTAAAGATGCGGTGTCTCAGAATATAGTAAATGGAGGTTTTAGTATTAGAAAGTTCTTAGATCCAGTCAATAATGGCTACAGACAGACTACAATTGATTACTATAATATTATTAAGGGAACTTGGAACATATTTGACATGATTACTAAAATTCCTCATTTCAAAGCACTGTTTGATATTTATAATCTTACTGATACTTCTGACATAAATATAAGCACTAAGTTTAATCTGGTAAATTCCTACAGAGAAGCCCTTATTAAAGAGAATCCAGTTTACGGTAGAGCTGTTAAAAAGGAGCAATTAGCCGCATTAGCATCTCATACTGATAACGTTCTAATTAATAATTGGCTTACACATAGAAACGTAGTATTTAGATTGGAAGAAGGGCAGGAATACATAGGATCCGACATGACTATACACTCAGCTGGTCCTGGTGGAGAAGTATTTAATTTGTCTACTAATGAGGGAATTGCTAACTTTAAAATGTGGATGGAAAGAGAGGTAATTCCTGCATTAAAGAACGGAGTTGTAGGTAATAAAAGAGTAAGATCCTTACTTATTAATAGCTTCATACAGGGATTAAGTAGAAACAGAAGATTAGATCCATTTACTAGATCTAATGTAACTTATATGAAGTTGCCAATTAATATGTTAAGTACTGAAACAGATCCAGTATTTAGTAGATACCAAAGAGACTTTGCTGCTCTTAAGAAGATAGAACTTCAAGGAGTATCTTTAACAGATTGGTTCTTTTTGTATAATCTAGTAGTTAATAAGAATCAGTACGGTGCTGACAGATTAACTTCCCTATTTAATACAATAGATGGAGTTGATGTTAGTGATATGTTAACTGACTTTCATAATTATGTAGGTAACGCTGACTACTGGCTTGATGTTAACATGGACTCATTCTCATTGGAGGATGCCCTTATTAGGATGGCACCTATAGTAAGTGAGAGTTCTAAAGGTAGAGCTAGGGATAAATACATTAGAATTAAAGACGATGATACAGGTAGATTATTTCTATATATGAGAAGCGGAGATGACTACTATATGGTAGATGAAGTACCAAATATGGAAGATGAGGATTCATTAAGGTTACGTGACAATTACTTCGTAATAAATACTCCTAACCAGAGTAACAGAATGAAGGAATTAGTAATTAACTCTTCCGAATCACTTAATACCTTAGTAGGTAAGATCAAAAGTCTAATGAGACGTAATACTATACAAATGAGAATCAAGTGTTAATATGAGTTGTTCAGTTGAAATTATAATAAATTCTAACAAAGGGGCTTCCAGCGTAATCAAGCTGGAGGTTCCCGATGCTAGTGAAATGTCTTTAGAGGATGCAGTAGGTGCTCTAATGGGTAATAAAGAAGCATATGATGAGTTTATTGCTGCCGTTAACTCTGGAGGATTTCCTCTAGCTAACTTTAATATTAATAGTAATAGACAAGGATTTACATTACCTTCTGGTAATTACAATCTAAATACTATTAGAAATGAGTTTGACACACCTAATATAAGATATCTTGTAGATGCTTTACAGAAAGAAGGAGTTGATTTAAACGCCTATAACATCTTACTTACTGATGCTAAATTCAGTGTAAATTGGAATAGTAATTACGGAATATTTAATTATCAAGGTAATTCATTAGCAGTGATTAAACCTACTCCAGATCATATAGAGACACATTTAAAACAATTATATGTATCATCTTTAATGGATAAAGCTCCCAAAGAAGTTGTAGATGGATTATACTCTAATATAGCTACGGCAGCTAAAATACTAGCCACTGACCCCACTACATCTAGAAGAGCTATGATTACGTTAAGTAAAATAGGCTATTCAGATGGTAAATTTGTCGCCAGTAAGTCTAATGTTGTCTCTGCATTTACTCATTATTTCTATTCTAGTGCTTCATTAAGTGACGCTTTATATAAGACAGGATTAATTGGAACCTTTAATAAAATATTTAATGATTTAATAGGTGCTCCAGAGCAAGAGTCCATCAGTTATGATAACCCATCTGCTCAGGCCTTAATAGATAGAGCTAAAATATCTGGAAAGTATCTCAAAATATCTAGACAAGATATAGAGTCCTTTATGGAGAATCACGGTTATGGTGAGGCAACTGAAGATAATATAGTGTCTGCTATTCAAGACATTAATAACAATATACATAATGGTAAGTTTATAGACATAGCATATATTAGTGATAGTGGATTGTTATTAAGAAACACTGTCAAGAAACCTGTATTTGATAAATCTATTGTTAATACAGAATACACTGGAGATATCGTAGATTATATAGAGAACTATAATGGGTATAATATAATCAGATATAATAATAAGTACTATATTAGTGATAAATTAATAACTACTGCTGATAATATACATACCTCTGGTGTAGACAATTTAAAACATGCTAAAAACCTGATTACACTACAGCTAAATAGACCTATTAACTTTGAATCAGTAGCAACTAGTATTAAGAAGAAATCTGGAGACAAAGTTAACATATCTTCTAGTTCTAAGTTGGAAATAGGAGATAGATTTAGTGTATTAGATATTACATTAGATGATAAAATAAATCTATATAATGACAAGAAGCTTATTAAGTCTATAACATTTAATAACTTCGTGTCTGAAATGATGAAGAAGCCACAATACAATAAAATACTAACATCACTGAATGAACAAGGAATTAACATTCAATCTATATTAGATACTCCGGAGAAAGTAGCGACGTTCTTCTTACTTAAGAACCAACTTAGAGATCCAGAGACCCATAATGCCTTATATAATAATAAGGTTCCTAGTATGCTTACCCCGGACAAATTAAATTATGAAACTGAGCTTATTACTAAGGCGTTAAATATAATCGAAAATGCTAGTGAATCAGTGTATGAAGTAGTTGCAGCAGCTGGGGATAAATATAACTTACAGAAGCTTCAAATGAGCACCAACGTTCCAGTTCATAAGAAGGTGCCAAGGTCATTTAAAAGTGAAATGGTAGAAATAGCTAATCATCTTGGAAAGAATTATGGTATTAAAATTAATGTAGTTACAGCCAGAGAATTAGCAGATTCTTTTAAGGGTGTAATACCCAATGTAGGTAGAACTAATGCATTTATTTATAATGGAGAAATATATTTAAATGTAGACAGAGCAACAACTGCTGATTCATTACATGAATTTGCACATCTTATTATGGGTTCCATTAAGAGGACTAATTCAGATTTATATTACGGATTAGTAAACCAAGTAGAGCAACTTTCTGATTATGATGATAAAGTACAAGCATTTAGGAATATAGGAGACAGTAGAGCAGTTACAGACTTAAATGAAGAAATATTTGTTACAGAGTTTGGTAATTACTTTAGTAAGATTGCAGACACGTGGTTTGAAGGTAAGGAAACTGACTTGGATGCCCTGGGAGAACTATTTAAAGCCAAAACTCAAAACACATTCCAAACTTCGGAAGACATTAAAGATGAGAAATTAGGTAAATTACTTAACATGAGCATAGATGATATAATGTCAGAATTTGGTAGTGCTTTAGTTAATAAGGACTTTAGAGAAGGTTTTGATATGGATATGGCATCTGAATCTCGTGTAATTACTAATCTAATAGAAAGAATGATTAAAAGTGGTAATTTAAAGGAGGATTGTTAATGGCTTGTACATACAGTTTAAATATAAATGGTCAAATACAGCAATTTAACGATTATGCTGAATTGTTTGACTTCTTAATAGGACATAAGAACCAAATTGAAATGGGACTTATATCAGATATTGTGTTTAGCCAAGACACTAAGCAGTCCGAAATGGTAGCTAAGTTAAGATCTATTAAAGCTACTGCTAAACTCAACAGCAACGGAGTAGACCCTGTATCTGGTGATATTATGTACAGAGCAGAAGGTTCTAACATGTCAGTTACAGATTTCTTAGAAACTGCTACTATTACCAAAGATTCTAAAGAAACTTTCTTAGGACAGCCGTTCAGTATTAAGAATTGGAGAAATAATACTATAAATGAATTGGTATCCAAGGGTATGACTCATGCTGAAGCTGAAGAGCAGGTTAATAATATTATGGAAATGTGGGAGAGGATAGCAGATACTGGTGCTGAATTACATGCTGTTTTAGGTGATTACTTTGCCGGTCATATGTCATTAGAAGAGCTTATAGATAAGTATGCTGGAGTATTTAGTGAACAAGCTGTCAGGAGTATATACAAGAATATGGCATCTTTTAAAGATGAAATCTATAAGGCACATGGACAGGACGCTAAACTACTGCCTCAATTTACTATAGATTCTAAAACATTGGATGGAGTTAATATAATAGGTTCTATAGACTTAGTAGTGATAGGTGAGGATGGTCAGCCGCATTTATATGTCTTCAAAAGTTCTGCAAAGTTGTCTGATAGGTGGGATGCTGCTAAGCAAACTAAGTATGATTACCAGTTAGCTTTCTATAGACAAATGTTAGCTTCCAAAGGTATTCCTGCTGCTAATATGGAACTAAATATAGTACCTATGCATCTGGAAGGGCTAGAGGATGGGGAATTAACTGGAGTTAGCTTCGAAGGAGTGCAAGACAGAACTAAAGATTCTGGAGGCACCATTAATAGACTAGCTTGGGGAGTAGGTGAATTTTATAATAATGTGAGTTATGCAATTCCAGTAAGACTTACCGATGAAACTATAGGGGAATCTATTAGAGATAATGTACTAGATACTCTTAGTAAGTTTATACCTAATCCTAAGATTAAATCAATTAGAGAGCAAATTGATGTAGATGCTTTTATTGCAAATCATGTTTATGATTCTCCGAATCCCTCTGAGGGCAGATGGTATTTTAAAGATTTCTACAGTAAAGGAAAGCCTATCTATATCAAAGAAGATTCACCTAAAGAGAAGAATGCGGAACTTAGAGTAGAAGTAGAGAAATACCTAAATAAGATGGTTAAGAATCATAGACTTAAGACTAACAAATTTATCTATGATCTTAAAAGAGCCATTGATGGTAAAATTCCGTTGGAGGATGTGAGTCCTACTACTGGATATACTACTAATGCCTTTGTAGTAACTACATTCCAGAAATATGTTAACGATCCAGGATGGGAATTAGTAAATATAGAAGCACTAAAACAATTAGGAATTGTAGCTATTAGTAATACTATTACCAAACAAATTGATTTTATTGCATTAAGCCATCATGATTTACATACTGAACTTAAGCTATCTTTAGGAACTACAATGTTAGGAGAACATGAAAAGGACGCATATGCTCTTAATAACAAAATGATATTATTGGCAACTAATGGCAATATCGAGTTAATGAAGATAATGGCTGCCATTAATGAGATTCCTAATGCATTAACTGATGTATTTAAAATAGGAGACATTAAAGTAATTAACACAGAAGACTCTAAAGCTACCACTGCTACTTCAAGACAGATAAAGGAAACATTTAATCTGTTAGCCAAAGCAGCTAAAGTTAATAATAATATTAACAAATTGTCCTTTATGGATGAATTGGATGTTATTAAGAATGAGTTCCTAGCTTTGATGAACAGACCTAATGGTAAACTTACCAATAGTTTGTCTAGAGATATAGAGGCTTTATCTAAGGAATTATTCAACATTAATACCGTAAATAAGAATGAGATAGCCAATAGACTAATAGCCCTAGCTAGAAGGATGGAGAATGGAGAACGTCTTGGTAAGATAGTTGGAGGTTCTCTAGAATCTATAGCTAATGAATCTTCTAACACTGGAATAGAAAGACTATACAAGTCAATATTACAGGCTATAGCTTATTATAAAGGATTAGACTTCCTTCAACCTAAAGAGATTTCTAGATATACACAGAAAGGAACTCCTTTATCTGGAGGTATGATAACTAATCCGGATTTATTTCCAGAGGATAACTTACGCCAAATTACTCTTGCTGTGAGAGGTGCATTTGATAACGTTACTAGAGAAATGACTCCTTATCATGAGAAATTCCTTACCGGATATGTAAAACCCTTATGGAAAGATAAAGGTTACAGTAATGCCAGAAACATTGTTATAGGAGATCAGGTTAAGCTGTATAATAATTTCTTTAGAAGGAATTCTGACGGAAGTCTTAATAATAAGATGTTATTTGTAGATCCTTATGATAGCAGTACTCCACTTACTTCAGAGGAAAGACGATTCTTAAAGCAAGCACTGTGGCTTATAAACCAAGAAAGATTCCCTAATATCAGAAGCTTGTCTGAAGATAGCGAGACGGTAAAGCAACTTAAGAAGACCGAGAAGTGGTTCTGGGTTCCTCTTATGGAAGCCAATAATCAGATTCTACAAATGGGAATTAGTAAGTGGATTAACCAAGAAGTAAAGGACGTAACTGGAAGATTTAAGGATTATTGGAATAGATCCCAAAACGATGCTTATAGTGATAGGGAGTATAGTGACAAACAGAAAGTAATTACTAGGTACGAAATGTACAATAGATTTAATTTATCAGAAGCCAGTGAGGAAGCTAGAGACGCCTTATTAGCTGAATATAAACCAGATTTCTGGGAACGTAACATAGAGACCCTAGTAACTACTTATAAGTTTGCATCAGCTAGAAAGGAACAATTGGATATTATATTACCTGCAATTAAGGGAATAAAGATGTCATTATTAGGATATGCTAAGTCTACGGATACAGATTTATCAGTCCTTAATGAGACTTTGGACAACTATTTAAAGGTAGCAGTATTTAACCAATCTATTATTAGTGAAGAAGGCCGTCAAGCTTTTAAATATCTTAACCCTATTAAAAGACTAGCATCTTTTGGACTACTTGCATTTAACGTTACTGGGGGTGTTCGTGATATGATTAATGGTATGTGGAAGCAGTCATCTCTAGCCTTTAGTAAAATGTACTATACTGATGAGAAGTTCACTAGAAAGGATTTGGCCCAAGCTATGGCATTAGTAACCAAAGAAGGGCCAGATATGCTTAGTAGGACTACTAAGATTGAGGCTATTAATAATATGATTAGACTAGCTAATATAGATATGCAAGTTCTAAATAAACGGCTTATTAGTAACAAATCTGGATTAGCTAATATGTCTAGGCATGCTTATCAGTTAACTACTGCCCCGGATTATTTCCATCGTATGACCATATTTGTAGCTCAATGCTTACATGATGGTACATGGGATGCATTAGAAATGACTGATGAGGGCATTAAATATAATTGGAAGAAAGATAAGCGTCTAGCAGTATATGCTTCTGGTAATAAGAGTAATCCTGAATACAATAAGCAAAGAGGACTTTATTTATCTATAATGGAAGCCTATAATAGAGACAATGGATTAAATCTAAAAGAAGGAGATGATTTACCATTTGCCTATACTAAAGATGAAGTATTGGCTGCTAAAACCTTGTCAGATCTTATTTATGGACACTATGACCAGGAAAGTAGAGCTTTGGCTGAGAAGACATTTATGGGAGCATTATTCGGACAGTTTAAAACCTATTTATCTGCAACTAGAAATGCCTATTTACTTAAACCCAAGAATTATAATTTAGCTGGAAGAGTTCAAGCTAAGAATGACAATGGTGATTTATTATGGTATAAAGATGAGGTGGACGAGAACGGTAATTCTATAGTAATAGTCACTACTGAGAACACTGGAGTTCCTGCTACTATTAATGAGGACAGATATCTAGAAGGTATTTATTATACTATTAAAGACTGCTTTAGGGCTTTACATGAAGGTGGATTCTCAGAATTTAGAGATAGTATCTGGAATGAAGAGACCGGTGTAAAGAAAGCAAATTTAAAGAGATTAGCTCATGATATGTTCTTATGGATGATACTTGGAACTATAGGTAAATACCTTATTGAACTATGGGGAGAGACTAGAGAGGAAGATAGAGATCCTTTAAATCCTAACATGTCTCAAGCCATGAGAGATACTGTATTTAGCCTATTTGAAAGAGGTTACAACAGTTCATACGGAGATATAGCTCCCTGGAGTGTGTTGCTAGGACTTATTAAAAATTCAGAACCTGTATCTATAGGATACTTAAGTACATTCTTTAATAATACTTATGAGTTTGCATTTGGTGATAAATCTCTATCATCTTATCTCACAGGAACTACTGGGCTTGGTAGAACATTTAAAGGAATGACTACAGAACTTAATAATATGTCCAAACTTGCAGCAGATGCAATAGAGGAAGATACAGCACAGTAATAAAAAAAATGGCCTATACAAGTAGAGTTTAACTCCACCTGCATAGGCCATTATTATTAAATATAGTCACCAAGGCATGCTTTGACTTTATCAATCAATGCATCGATGGTACCATTATTCTTTATTACATAACTAAAATGCTCGTAATCATCTAGAGCATGTTCAGAAATATGCTGGTCATCTAAACCAGTATCTCTTTCTACTTTAATTACTATTCCTCCATGAGAGATTATAGCATCAGCTTCGTTAGGAAACCTTACGTCAGTAATAATCCACTTAGAATCAGGGTTAGACTCATAGATTTGCATTAGATGCAAAACCCATAAATCTGGATGAATGTTTCTACCAATTTCAGTTCCTAGCTTTTGTAAGAACTCTCTATTGGTCATTCCAAGGTTTAAGGTAGTAGGAGATTCCTTAAAGTCTTCAGTTTCAAAGCAACACATGTCAACACCTAATATAAGAGAACTACATGCTTTTAATGCATCGGCAAAGGCATGCTTCTCCCATTCAGAGAATTTAATTAGATCGTCTCCATAATCACTAAACATATTGTTAAAATGTACAGCGGAGGGCTCTAAACCTTTAAAGATCTGGTTATACTTTAAGTAATTTAAGTATCTAATAATATTACAAATGGTGTCTTTACCACATTGTTTACGTCCAGCTATTCCGATTATCATTCTTCGAAGAGGGTTATACAATCATCACTATATTCACAATCTCTTACGTCTAAATCTCCGTAATCTACTGTGTCCATAGCTTTCTCCCAAGCTTCATCTTTGCTGTCAGCTTCTACTTCCATGTCAAAATATAAACGACATCTAAGCTCCCTATCAATACTTACGTTATACCTCGGCATCACACATAGTAATAGTTACTAGCTCTCCACTATCTATAGCTTTACGAATATATCTCATTAAAGTAATGGGTTTGGGATATTCTGCCACAAATGTAGCAGTCCCTACATCCTCTTTATCATTCATATCCACCGGGAACATAATTCTCTGGTTCTCAGTTTCTATCTGATAATAAAGCACTCCAGCTATAGCATGTGTGAATCTGGCCGGATAAGGTAAAGTTACAATTTCTTTTAATGTCATTAATTACATAAATTAGCTTTAACTAAGTCTGCAATCTTCTTCCCATCAGCAGCTGGATATTTAGCTTTCAATTCTTTGACAGCTATCCCCATCTGATTCTTAGGGATTTGTACTGGATGAATATCATGTTCTTCATTATCGTCATACCATCCTTTATCTAATGCAAGTTTAAGTAATGCAGCATTCAATTCTTCTTTAGTAGGTTCTTTAGGAAGCAACTCCTCTAGTATCTCAGCCTCATCAGCCTCAACTGCCGATAAGTCCATACGCCCTGCTGTTTGATAGGTTTCTGCATTAGCCCATCTTTCATCCCTCATCTTCTTAATAATAGAGATTTCCGCAGCTTCATCCAGAGGTTTAGCATTCTTAGCTGCTGCATAATTAGTAAATGCAGTCTTAATAGCTCTATACACATTAGTACGTGTAGTGTCATGCTTCTTCATAGAATCAGCAATCATTACATTCAATTTATCATTCCACATATCATTCCTATTTAAAATATTAATTATATGTCTAACATCCTCATCAGTAATGCCTATAACTGTATTAGTTTTTATAAAGTACTTCCTCTGATGAGATAGCATATCTCTATCGTCGTCTACTATAGCGTAGACATAAGGTTCTGTTTGAGAATCAAGCCATTCCTGTATTTCACAACCTCTATGGCTTCCGAACGGAGTAATACTATGTATTTTGAATTTTAAACCAGCTTTGTCGAAGATTGATTGTAAGTTGGATTCAGTTCTCCAGGAAGAACTTACAACTACCTTACAACCAGTCTCTTCAACTATTCTGTTTACAAGTTCAACACATTTTGGATCAAAGTCTCCTTGAGGATATGCATGGTTTTTACTCCATTCTTCTCTATACCATGAGACACTGTTAAGTACTCCATCTACGTCCAAAAACAAATACTTATTAATTCCTTTCATAAAATGTTACTTTTCTAGAGAATCCATTCCCTGAGATAAGGGCTGTCTCAACATCTTCCTCAGACTCCTCTATTATTGAATCCTCCGGAGTTTCTGTAGTTATAGTACAGCCTATAACCCAAGATGTACTACCATCATCTCATTTAACAAAATAAGGCAAACACGTTCTATAGTCTGTTTTAAGTATAAAACCAGTTTTACCTCTCTTAGTATACTCAGAAATCATAGATGTTACAACTTCTAGTTTATAAGTTCTAATTAGAACTCATATTGTGTCTACGGAGAATGTTCTCAGCTGTACCAGATTTCCATTTAGACTTACCTCTTAAGAATGCTATATCCACATCAGAGAAGGTTGTCATTGCTGAGTCTCTATCAGTATCACATTCGTAGCCTCCGACATAATGTACTTGAGGACAATCCTCTAGTGTTACCAGATCGGATTCATTTTCTACACCTTCATTGAAGCGTTCTCTAACGTCTATATAATAGTTGCCATCGTCAGCCTTAGTTCCAACTCTAAATCTAGGCTCAGAGAACATATGATGAATGGTAAGTGTACAAGGAACACAGTCCCAATCATCCATATTCTCTTCAATATACTTTGCTATATATTCAGCTGCCATTTGGTCGCAACCCTTACAATCACCAACTATGAATTCACAATCTTCCCAAGTGGTTTGTCCATTATCTATAGCATCTTCTATAGCTGGTACATAGTTAGCATCAAACTCTTCTTGAGTTATGTCTCTGTGTCCACTAATAAAGTATATCATTCCGCAAATAAATTGTCTAAGTCTTCTATTTCTTCATAATCTACATAAGTATGAAAGATGCCTTCAATAAGATGTTTGTGATTAAATGCCCACTGATAGTTGTCAAGGTCAGACATTTTAACCCACATGATAGCTTTTACTTCATTCTCCTCTCCACCTAGCTGTCCCTTAATAGCATTAGTAGAAATACCAATATGACTCTCGTCTACTACAGCCATGAATCTCATGGTAACATTCTGTCTATTGGAATCTTTCGGGTCATCATTAATACTACACATGTAAAGAGCACTAGGTTCAACCTTAGCTCCAGTTTCCTCATAAATTTCCCTAGAGCAGGCTTCTGCTAATGTTTCATCGAAGTCCAAATAACCACAAGGACAGTTCCAATACCCTTGAAAGTCCGGTGCTCCCTCGCCTCTTTGGTTAGCAAGAACACACCATTCATTGTTAATCTTGCAGAATACAAACCCTACAACAGCAATACTACGATGAATCCAAACTGTTTCTCCAGCATGTTCACCTGTTTCAATTTTAATCGGATAATTCTTCATCAATAAGTATCATTAAAGTTAATAAATTCTTTATCTGTAACACATTCTTCTAAGACATTAGAACTAATCAAATTGGATTTCATTAGTTTAAATATGCTATTTCTTGCGTTAGCTATGCCACCAACAGTTATAACCCCACTAGTTAAATTCAAAGACCCAGGATATATACACATATCACTACTGCTCTTTGGACCATAAGCTATAAAGTAGGGTTTATTGCTATTTATGACTTTAATTAATTCGCCTAAGATTCCATTAGTAAGTCTATGCAAAGGAGTACTAAAACTTACATCTGGAAGTATAAATATCACAATATCAGATGTATCCAAATATTCTGGGTGATAATCATCATGAAATTTGTTATACTTAATGCTGACGTTATAGTCTTTAAACACATCTGTGACTTTACTAAGAACTGTAAGCATATTGTATGGATAAGATATATAAATATTATACATATAGTTTATATTGCTTAATTATTTCATACACATCATCTCTAACAAAGGGTTTTATCCCAACCCCATCCTTAACTCTACTTCTAATGCAAGTAGAACACATTCTGATAGTTGGAACATATACTAGTGATACGTTATCTGGTAAGCCATACGGAGGTTCTTCTCCGTTAATTACCATAATAAACTTATAGTTTTTAAGTATTGTAGATCCGTTATGCCATAAAGGAATCTCACTATAGGTCTCTGGAGTAGTAATAATTACTAATTCATTATTAGGCATTTGTGATTTTAATTCCATTAACACATCATAGGTCGGAATACCTTTACTGTAGCTAGGTACATACATTGATTTCTCCACAGCATTCACATATACTTCCGGTGCTAATGGACTAAATGTCATTCTGCACATAGCAAGTCTATAAGAGAATTCGGAACTGTTACTCTTCCATACATTCTGATATGCAGGAATGACTAATACTTTATCTACTAGTTTAGAATTAACAACTCCCATTACTACATTGGCATGTCCAATGTGAGGAGGATCGAATGAGCCAAAGAATAAACCTACTCTATTCATATAACTTTCTAGATATATAAATTGGCGCTTTCTTACGTTTAAATTCAGAAGCTAAATGACGGCCCCAAACCTTATTGACTACATCTTCTCCATGTCTAGCACATAACTGTGACCAGCAATCAGATTCTGCCATTTCATCATGTGGGTGCATGATTTGTCCAGCTGAATCATAGCTTTTTCTAAAGTCCTCGAATGGAATGAATCTACTAAGTATATCATCCACAGTAGCGTAGTCCTTAGCACCTATCTGGTCTAAGTCACTATTACTAATACCAAGACCATCAGTGGGAACTAGCTTGCAAGAATTATATATAGCACATGACATTGCTTTATAATTATCGCAAGTTTCTTTATAATCATTACGAAGAGCTTCTAGAGCTTTACTTTTATAATGGTCTTGCAAATAGTTTGCTAGTCCGTAAACTTCAGTCTTCCACAGGTCTTGAATCGGGTCAAAGTCACCAACATCACCATGAATAGTCCAGAACCCAAGCTGATATTCAGTCTGATTATCTGTACTCATTACTAGTCCTTTATAACGACTGGCTATATCATACAAATACATCATCCTGCATCTAGCCTGAAGATTACCATTAGCAATCAGAGTTCTACTTGGCATCTCTTCCAACTCATCGAGATAGTAAGAGTTAGCTATATTGACATCACCTGCATCAGCACATGCGTCAAAGAGAGCTGCACGATAGGAGCGTTCAAGTTTATAAACTTTAAAATCGTTACATAATGCTTCTCCCACCAACTTAGACACATCAAACTCGTCACTCTTGTTCTTAATAGGAAGACTTCTACCTATAAGTGGAATGCCAGTTTGTTTACTTACTTCATGGCAAATGGCAGCAACAACAGTGGAGTCAATTCCTCCACTGATGCCTAATACCATTGCCTTGAGATTATTAACTTTTACATAGTTTGCAGTCTCCTTTACTAGGACTTCAAACACTTTACTATAATCCAAGTTATTCATTTCAATTCACGTTTAAATGTGTATATAAGTCTTGAAATCTTAGTAGAAATAGAAATGTCTACACGTTTAGAATATTCATGAGATACCATTCCTACTAATTCCCAGCCTAAAGACCCTAGAGCGTCTAATTCACTCTCTGATACTGGATAGACTCTTTCTAACATTTTATATTCAAACTTCATATTAACTGTGTTTATAAAACAGATAGTTATATTGAGCTTCGGTCATTTTAACAGCAGCACAGAGAATCCATCCCTGTGCTCCCAGCTCATTTAATTCTTCCACGCTCATTACTGAACCGTATACAGTCTTTCTAAGGTACTCTATATGCATATCCCAAATCAGTTAAACATCTTTGAACATCCTCAACCTTACCGGTGTGTTTACCGGCATCATCTGATAATTTAACACAACCAAATATTGGTTGGCTAGAATTCATTTGGCAGCTAGTAAGTTTCATTACAATGTTAGCTGGCTTAAAACCAGTATCGTTAGTAAGATTAGTACCAATACCAAATGAACATCTAATCCTACCTCTACAGTATTCCATAATATCTTGACATTTGTCAAAATCTAGGGCATTACTAAAGACAATGGTCTTAGTCGTGGGATCAACACCAAGTTCTTTATAACGACTAATCATATCGTTTATAAACTTGTATTCATCCCCAGAATCACATCGTACTCCGTCAAACAGTTTAGCTTGCTTACGAGACAGATTCTTCATAAACGTATACGAGGTATATGTATCAGACAATGCTATACCTAGATCGCCATCATACACATTTACCCAGTTCTCAAGAGCCATATAGTTAGCCTGCCTATAACCATACATAGCACCATGGAACATGAACCATTCATGTGGGTGAGTTCCCATCATAGGCATATCATACTTCATTGCTAAATGGCAATTAGAAGTACCAGTACAATAAATAGATCCTTCCTTGATTGTAGATACTACTATGTCTTGCACATTATAACTAAATCGTCTTCTAGTACCAAATTCAGAGAATTTAATCCCGGCAACATTAGAAAGCTTAATTTTAGGTGATAGCCTCTTGATAACGTCAGCCAAATCACAGTTGTTATCAAATATTCTGCTGCGCAATTCTGATACTATTGCAAGAATAGGTACTTCATATAAAGTAACCTTATAAAGATAGTCAGTTACTTTAATGTGTAAGTGGCCGTTTTCATCTAAGGATGCTTGTATTTTGCCAGAATTGAATTTAAATGAAGATAGCCATTCCCAATAGACTGGAGGAATGAATCTACAATTATTATTCATATATTCTTGTTCATCCTTAGCAAGATGTAACATTCCTAGGGAACCAAGCTCCAAGTATAGTCTCTCTATGAAGTCTTCTGGATACTCAGTATTATCACGATCAATAAATTCAAAAGTTCCTCTAGCTTGAGGAAATAATTTCATATAAGCATACGAAGTTGTAAACTTATATAAATCTGTATCTAATATAGATTTAATTATCATCTCGTTTAAACATTTCTATAATTCTACACACTACTGAATCGATAGTTTGTAATGATTCTATTATTCTACTATCTCTATATTCCTTAGACCAGGTACTATACTCTTTATGGTTAGTTATTCTCTGCACTATAGAGCCTATTACTAGAATAGCATTGACATAAGGAATCAAGCCTACTATGCCCGTAAACACTACTACTTTAGTAGTAAGATAAGGCCTAGTAACTTCATTAGAATAAACACTAGCAATTACACATACAAACACCAGTACTGAAATAGCATAAATTAATCCCATTTTAAGTTATATTCTTTAATTAGTTCAACTAGTTTATCTCCTCCGTCTATAGAGGCTATATACTTAGTATCTACTATTATGTTGTCTGCATACCCCATAGCTATTAAACTACAAATGGTTTCATACACACAATAATCACCAGCTATACCGACTACTCGAATTTCGTTATCTGGGTCAGATTCAAAATCAAGTAATATGTCTGATATAACAGAAAGACTTTCTAGATTATCAAAGA
>ERZ772892.417-NODE-417-length-53507-cov-6.095244_pt1 | contig 53507 bp, 48 predicted proteins | sample MGYA00512126_ERZ772892 | MGnify/ENA primary metagenome ERZ772892 (study PRJEB29015, sample SAMEA2737697) | human gut metagenome | biome: human gut; feature: human-associated habitat; material: faeces | place: China | collected 2012 ... | reverse complement strand
TGGGGGGATTCCTTATCGCCCGGCTTATGGTTTTTCCATAAATCCTCGGCAGGGGGACCCAGCTTGCTGGGGGGATTCCTTATCGCCCGGCTTATGGTTTTTCCATAAATCCTCGGCAGGGGGACCCAGCTTGCTGGGGGGATTCCTTATCGCCCGGCTTATGGTTTTTCCATAAATCCTCGGCAGGGGAACCCAACTTGCTGGGGGGATTCCTTATCGCCCGGCTTATGGTTTTTCCATAAATCCATCTGTGCTTTCCGTGTGCCTCTCATCTACCGGCTGCTTTCTGTTCGTTCCACACATTGGTACTTGTTCCCATCTTCGCTTGTATTCTATAATTATATTATTATAGAAAGACAATCACAGTTTGTCAAACAATTTTTTCTTTTACAAAATCAACAACCTCACGATTTTTTTCCATGATGTTTTCGTCTTTTTCCATCTCGGTTACTGACATCCAATAATAGCGTTTCCCATTAACTACAAAACTATCCTTTTTCATTTTTTCCGAATATTTTGATAATGTAACCTCATAAAGTCTATGATTATATATTCTATTTTCCTGATGACTAACTGAATATTTTTCCTGAACTCTTGAAGTAACATAATTACATGATACTTTTCTTTTGTCCACATCCAAATCAGCCGATATTCGATCTATTATTACATCTTCATTGTTCTGATCCACGGTTTTATAATTTAAAAACAACTTGCAATCCCATCTCTCATCATAATAAACAAGAAATCTATTTTCTTTTTCAAATGTATCACGAATAGCAATTAATGAGTGATTATGCTGAATTAAATTCAGTTCTCTTATATCATTCATCAACATTTCGTGATTATATTTATCTCTGTACATTTCAACAATATCCTTTACGATCTTGGCACAATATAAAATTCCAATAAAACAAAAAACTGTTTTAAACACAATTCCTGGAATTCCAAACCAATCACTATATGTTGCAGTAAATACGGACAACAAAAAAGAAATTCCTGCAATCATTGTATCCACAGTAACTTTATTTCCAATAAACTTTTTCTTTTTTTCAAGAAGTAATTCCAGATCTCTGTTATCAATTAACATCCTCATAACTATACTCCTTTATCCAGGACAATAAATAATTAATTATTTTGTTGTACCAGTTCAAATTATAACGGAACTTAAGATGCAATACAAGGAAAATATGATAACATCCACACATTAACGCTTGACTTCTTTGGCTTCTGCCGGAACCCAGATTCCATCTTTTCCCCATGGCTGGATCATAGACAAATACCGCTTCTGTCCATCCTTTAAAAATGTAATCTGTATACCGACCTGTGTTTTATCTGCAGATTCAGATTCTTTTTCCACGGAAACAAGCTTTTTATCCGACGATAAATTCAAAAGCTGCCGGGCTGCATCTGTCGGCTCAAGCAATGCACCAATTGGAACCATATTCTTATTCAGCACTTCACCCATACCGTTTATACAGTAGTCCATCTGCGTATCGCTGATTCCCTGCGCATATGCTATATCAAACTCATCTGCCGATGCAATTCCATCCGTTTTAGCATCCGGACCGTCAGCAAACTGATTGATTTTTTCCTGTGTAATCTGAAATTGACCATTTTCCTGTGCATAATGGATATTCTCTATCCACACGCTCACATGCGGATCTGATGACTCCACATAATACAAAATCTCTGCAGTCTGTTCTTCCGTATTGATTTCATGCAGCCAGTAGCCATCCATTTCTTCTCCGGTTCCACCAAAGAAACTGCCAAAGGCTCCCCATGGCCATGGACTCGACCAGCCAAATGACGGTGTAGCTCCATCCATCCGCAAAATATGTATTTTCTCTAAATTCGTCTGTACCTCTTTGGATGTCATCTGTACAATTTTTTCTGTATCCCGGTCGCAAAATGCCTGTGCCCATTCCCTGATATTCTGCTCTATTATCGCAGCTCCTGCATTTTCCTGCACTGGCTGCTGTGTACTATCCACTTTCTCGGTTGTATGCTCTGTTTTTGTCTCCGACGGTTTCTGGTTTGTCAGACAACTTACTGCCACAAGTGCAACCAAAACGGTTGCAATCGCAGCCACCCAGGTATGTGGTTTTTTAAAATTCAACACGTTCTTAATTCTCCTTCCTGCATCTGCCTCTCCAAACGCAACCGGGGCAAATGAATACGGATGCCGCTCCATCGCAAAATCAAGTAAGGATGCGCTGTATCCTTTTTTAATCTGATTTCCAAACTGCGCAAGTACGGCCTCATCACAACTCATCTCCATGTCTCTTGTCATATAGAAAAAGGCAATCCATGCCAATGGATTCCACCAGTATACAGCCAAAAGTACGAATGCAATCAGCTTCCATAAAGGATCATGTCTGCGAATGTGCCAGCTCTCATGCGCAAGGATGTACTGCTGTTCCTCCTCTTTCATCCGAAACGGAATATAAATCTGCGGGCAGAAAATTCCCAGTACAAACGGTGATGGAATACAGTCACATTCCCAGATCTTTATGGTCCGCCGGACGTTTCCAGATGTTTCATTTACGGTTAAACGTACTGCTGTCCGTACCATACTGCGGCATTTGATATAGGAATACATTCCATATCCTAAAAATAAAAATATCCCGATCAGCCAGACAAAAAACAACACCGCACAAATTTTCTGTGAGGTCGTCATAGCTGCTGTCAAACCAGCTTCAGAAGCTGCATCCCCTGTCACATGTGAACCGGCAGATATCTGCGTCACATTCTGTACTGCCGTTTGCGCATGCACTCCAGATACTCCTGTGTAGTGTGCAATCTCACTCATTTGTGATCTGCTTTTTACCAGACGAAACAGATTAAACAAACTCCATCCTGATGCAATGGGCAAATCAAATAACATACGGATTCCAACAATTGCCCACAATGCATAGGAATATTTTTTGGGACATTTCCGCAAAAGCGCGCGCACTGCAAACACCGCGAGAATTACAACCGCCACCATGCCATTCCGCTGCAGAAATGCCAGAAAAATTACACTTGCCTTCTCCATTCTCTGCCCCTACCCTTCTTTATGCTCGTCGATCATTTTCTTGAGCAGCTTTGCTTCTTTTTTGGAAATTTTCTTTCCTCCAAGAAATGCTGTGATAAACCCTGGCAGTGATCCGTCAAATGTGCGATCCACAAAATACCGGGATTCCTCTGCCTGCACCTGTTCCTTTGGAATTAAAACAGAAACCGTTGCATCCTCATTGGCAATGTATCCTTTTTCGCACATTTTCCGTACAACCGTATAAGTCGTGGATTTTTTCCAGCCAAGCTGTTCCTGACATAACTTTACAAGTTCCCCGGAGTTGACGGGGGCATGCTCCCATACGACACACATAAACCGGTAATCACTGTCACATAATTTTATATATTCCATCTTTTTCTCCTCCATAGGTTTATAGCTATCAACCTGTCTTCAGTTTATTCTTATAAACCTCAAATGTCAAGGTCTATTTTTATAAACTGCGAGAAATGTCAGAAAAATACGATGGAAAATGTTTGAACTCACCTTTTTGAAAAGTTATAATAAACGCAAAAGGAGATTGTGAAATCGCCCAAAATAAATAACTCAAAAGGAGGACATGTTATCGTGGAAAAAGTACGTTACATGATTTCCGATGCCGCCGCACTGGCCGGTGTGGAAACCCATGTGTTGCGTTACTGGGAAGAAGAACTCGACCTGACCATCCCGCGAAACGAGATGGGACATCGATACTATACACGAGAAAACATACAGGAATTTCAAAAAATCAAAGAACTAAAAGAAAAAGGATATCAGCTAAAAGCAATCCGCATGATATTACATAATAAAAACCCGGAAGAAACCAAAGTTCCAATTCCGGATGCCAAAACCTCCGAGCCGTTGCCGGCATGTAATCACAAACCGCAGCCTGCAGCCCCTTCCCGTCCAAACAATCAACCTGCGGATCTGCCTGTAAATACGCTTTCCGCAGAGGAACGCATGGCACAATTTAGGGAGCTTATGAGTGATATTGTAGGACATGCTATCGCACAGAATAACGAAGCTCTCACACTCGATATCAGCAAAGAAATCCGGGAAACCGTCCTGAAAGAAATGAACTATCTCATCCGGGAACAAAACGATATGACGGAGGAACGCTACCGCCAGTTAAGTGCAGAAATCCGTGGAAAATTGCAGAAAAAACATACCTTATTTTCCAAAAAGGAAAAGGTTCCCAAAATGAAAACATCAAAAAAAGAAAAGAACCGGAAAAATGTATTAAATCCGGTCTGATTGATTTCAGCATTGACCTGACATTAAACGGTTCCATATATAAAATAAAACAAGCCTGCGGAAGGATTGCCATATCCTCCGCAGGCTTATGTTGTCTTTTATTCACTTACAGGTTCCCCTGAAAAACGAATCTTTATATACTCCTGTATCAGCTGTACACATTTTTCTCGTCCGATCCGGTCACTGTTTAACACAAGATCATAGTTTGTCGGATTGGTCCAGTCTTTTCCGGAAGTATAATAGCTGTAATATTTTGCACGGTATTTGTCTGTTGTATGAATCAGATAATTTGCTCTTTTTTCCGATACATGCATTTTTTCCATGATGGATTTTACACAGGCTGCCCGCGGTGCTTCATTATACACACTGATGACATTGGAGTAGTTGCGCAGGATATCATCTGCGCATTTTCCCACAATAATACAGCTTTCTGTATTTGCAAGCGTCCGGATGATGTCTGCCTGAATATTAAAAACATTGACATCGGAAATAAAATCCTTTTCCATTGGCTCTACGACACCGCTGACCGGCATTCTTCGAAGGAAATTCGCCAGATGTTTTCCCCGGAGTTTTTCATCGGTTTCCACAAATACACTTTCATCGATTCCACTCTGATCCGATGCCATGGTAAGGATCTGTCTTTCGTAACACGGAATCCCGAGTGCTTCTCCCAGACGTGTCGCAATGTCTTTTCCGCCGCTGCCAAAGCCACGCGCAACCGTAATAACGTAATTTTTCATGACTTCACCCCCTCTAATTGTTTCAGATAATCTTCAGCTTCATCCATATCTTCTTCTCCAAAAACTTTAAATCCGGCTTTTCTAAGATACTCTACAGCAAGTCCCTGTCCCTTTATTTTTGTATCGGTAAAAGTTCCATCATAAATATATTTACTTCCGCAGGAAGGACTATCCTGCTTCATAATACAAAATGCAACATGTTCTGCTTCAGCTCTTCGCAAGGCTTCTTGTGCACCTTGGGTATACTCACTGGTCACATCCTGTCCTGTTTGTGCCTGCACGTGAATTGCATCAACTCTCTGCGAGTCCGGACGGGGTGTCGGCAATCCCCCAAACACTTCCGGGCAAACCGGCACCAAACGTCCTTCCTCTTTCCACTTCAAGAAACGGGGATCTGTCTCTGTTGTGTCTCCACCATCGTATCGAACAATTTCTCCACCATACAGGCATCTACTTACCAATATTTTTTCCATGATGCAATTCTCCTATCTACAGATCAGACTCTGCGTTCCTGTCTTTCTATGTTATCTTGCGTCAGCCTTTAATACTGCGTTGAGCATGACAGAAGCACCCTCTGTACAATGCTCCGGGGAAGAATACTCCGGTTCGCAATGTGACAAACCATCTTTGGACTGTACGAAAATCATGGTTGCCGGAAGCATATATGCTGCAAACTGTGCATCGTGTCCGGCACCGGAATGAATATACTGATGGGAAACACCAAGTTCCTCTGCAGCCTCCTTGACAAAACCTACCAGCTCCTTATCCCAGTATACCGTATCACGGTTCCAAGCCTTTACGACTTCGCATTTACATCCCGCCCAGGTCTTGTCTGCGCAACTTTTTACGATGGCAAGCACCTTGTCGAGCACTTCCGGTTTTTCATGTCTTGCATCGAATGAGAAATCGAAGAAATCCGGTACACAGGTATGTACACATGGATGACATACGACTTCACCTGTCGTATAAACAAGTTCCGGATACCCCAGCTTATCAATCTCTGTATGCAGATAAGTCAGTGCCTCTGCTGCTGCCAGAAAAGCATCTCTTCTCTTTGGCATCGGGAATGTTCCTGCATGTGTCGTCTGTCCATAGAATTTTAATCGATAGTTGAACATTCCAAGCACACAGTCAACAACACCGATATCATTTCCATTATCCTCAAGAATTGGTCCCTGCTCGATATGAGTTTCAAAATAACACTCATATTTTTCCGGAGAAAGACGATATTTCTTATCTCCCTTAAATCCGGACTTCTCTAAAGCCTCGCCGAATGTACTCTTGTTGTCAAGAATACTCTTGGAATTCATCATGTCCTCATATTTAAATTTGCTGCGGATGTCTTCCGGAAGATAATCATAGCAGACAATTCCGGAACACATCATTGCCGGTGGATATAAAGAACCTTCCTCATTGGTCCAGATCATGGCTGTCAGAGGATGTTTATGTGGAATGTTTAACTCTGCAACCGTTTCGAGCACTTCCATGGCGGACAAAACACCAAGAATACCATCATAGTTACCACCATTTTTTACGGAATCACAATGGGAAGCCATGACGATCCGCTTTGCATCCGGATCTGTTCCCGGAAGTGTTGCATACATATTTGCCACGTCATCAATCTCAATGGTTGCACCGATGGCTTCCATACGCTTACGGAATTCATTTCTTGCCATAATTGCTTCCGGTGAAAGGGAATAACGGGTAATTCCGCCATGTCCTGCATCTCCAAACTGTGAAAAAGTTTTAATTTTATCTGTCATTCTTTCCAAACTGCACTTATACATACTACTGTACCTGCCTTTCTTAAAATAATTATCTGAATGTATTTCTATTACTTTCTCTTTTCTACCCTGGTTCCTGCTGTGATCGAACCTGTCGGACAAACCAGTTTACATAACTGACATCCCACACACTTTTGGGCATCCATAAGCGGTTGTCGTTTTTCATCCATACGAAGTGCCTGATGTCCGCCATCAAAACAGGAAATATAACATCTTCCACAACCAACACAGGTCCTGCGATTAAATTTCGGATACTCGATTGTACGACGGTTCACACTTTCTGCTGGAACAATATTCAGAAGTGCTTTTCCCATCATCTGCTGCACAGATGTCATTCCATTCTCTGCCAGATAATCCTGCATTCCTTCTATCATATCCTCGATGATCCGGTATCCATACTGCATAACACTTGTGGTAACCTGAACCGTCCCACAGCCCAATGCCAGAAATTCAGCCGCATCGCGCCATGTCTCGATGCCTCCCATTCCACTGATCGGAACTCCTTTTAATTTCTCATCTTTTGCCATATCATTGATAAAACGCAGAGCAATCGGTTTTACTGCCTTTCCGGAATAGCCGCCCTCCGGCGATTTTCCGTCGACATCCGGCGCCGAAGAAAATGTGTGTAAGTTAATATTCATCACACTTTTGATCGTATTGATTGCCGCCAGCCCATCCGCACCGGCTCTTACGGCTGCTTCTGCCGGAACTTCCATTCTTGTGATGTTTGGTGTCATTTTTGCCAGCACTGGAAGGGTTGTTCCTCTTTTGGTTGCTGCGGTATATCTTGCAACAAGCTGCGGATCGGTTCCTACATCACTGCCAAGGCCTTCCCCGACCATCTGCGGACAGGAAAAATTACACTCGATGATGTCTGCACCTGCTTCTTCCATCAAAGAAGCAAGTTTTGTCCATTCTTCTTCGTTCTGTCCCATAATGGATGCAATGATTACTTTGGTTGGATACTCCTTTTTCAGCCGTCGCAGATACTCCATATTTTCTTCCAGCGTGTGATCACTGATCTGTTCGATATTTTTAAATCCGACAAACGGATTATCCTCTTTTTCAAGTGCTGCAAATCTCGGAGAAACTTCATCCGGAGTAAACAGACCAATGGTTTTAAATGCAACGCCAGCCCATCCCAAATCAAAGGCCTTGGCCACCATTTCATAATCACTTCCCACAACCGAGGAAGAAAGAAAAAACGGGTTTTCACAATGGACTCCACAAAAATCAACGGATAAATCCGGAGTTTTATTTTGTGGAACTTCTGCTGTAATGCTGGATAAAATCGTTGGTATATCCACTCCCCGGTCAATTTTTGCCCGGATGCAGGCACCAGTACACGGTGCACTGCATCCCTCACAAGTGATATGGTCTAATTTCCTTGCGGCTCCGGTTTCATTTTCAAACCGAACGGAGCGGACAATTTCAGCAACTGCCAGTCCCTTTGGACAAGCACCACTACAGGGAGCATCCTGACACAACAGACATCTGCCCGCTTCGCTTTTTCTTTTTATTTCTTCATATGCCATGTGCCATCTCCTCCTATCTGTGGGAACGCTTTACATAATCTCCCATGCCTGGTGTTCCGACAAAATCACCATTATCGTATACCAGTTTTCCTCTCAGATATGTCTGAACTGGATATCCGTGAAGTTTCTTTCCTTCCCAGATGGTATGATCGTAGTCGGAATGCATATTGTTGACACTGATCGTGAAATCTTTGTCCTTGTCATAAATGACGATATCTGCATCTTTTCCTACTGCAATGGCGCCTTTGTTGTCACAGCCAAAAATCTTTGCAACATTGGTGGAACAAAGTTCCACGGCTCTCTCAAATGTAATCTTTCCGGAATTTGCCGCATCCAGCATATACGGATAAAGGTTTTCTACTCCGGCACATCCATTTGGAATCTTGGTAAAATCATCTTTGCCCCAATCTTTCTCATAACTCTGGAATGGACAGTGATCTGTTGCAACCGTGTCAATCATTCCGGACTGGATTGCGGTCCATAACGCATCCTGGCTTTCCTGTCCTTTCATTGGCGGGGAACATACGAAGTTACGACCGTCTTCTCTCTTGTATACATCACAGGTAAATTCCAGATACTGTGGACAGGTTTCTACTAAAATATCATGTCCCTCGGATTTTGCCTTGATGCAGGCTTCGAGTCCTTCTTTATCTGCCATATGTACGATATAGACCGGGGTATCTAAGTGGGAAGCCCAGTGAACAACTCTCTTGTCTGCTTCTGCCTCTACAAATTCCGGCCGGCTCATGTAATGATACCAGGCAGAGGTCTTACCTTCTTTTAAATACTGCTCGGTACGCAGATCGATCAAATCCGGATTCTCCGCATGTACATTGATCATTGCACCAAGTTCTTTTGCCCGAAGAAGCAATCTGGCAAGCATCCCATCATCTACCATCATGCCTTCTTTCTTGTATACAAGGAAACATTTAAAACTGGTAATTCCTTCCTCAACTGCCTGTTCCATCTCATCTAAAATCTCGCCGTCATTCAGATCCGTGATACAACAGTGAAATGCATAATCACAGCAGGCTTCTTTTTCCAGCACATCTTTTTTCGAACCGATCAGCCCTAAAATAGTTTCTCCTTTATGCTGCACCGGATAATCAAAAATGGTTGTAACACCGCCACAGACAGCAGCTCTGGTGCCTGCCAGATAACTGTCTGCGGAAACAGTTCCACCAAACGGCATCGCCATATGGGTATGTGCATCAAGTGCTCCCGGCAGCACAAGCTTACCGGTTGCATCTACGACTTTCTCTGCGTTTACCGCAAGATCCTTGCCTATCGCTACGATTTTTCCACCATCGACCGCTACATCTGCCGGAAAACTTTCCGTTGCAGTAACGACGGTTCCACCTTTAATCAGTAATTCCATATCGCACATCTCCTTCTATCTCTTAGTTCTTAAAATTGTCATACTTATAAACAAGTGTCATACCAGATCTCTGATAAATCTGTGCTACTTCTACGAGATTCATACCGCCGGCATTTGCAACTGCCATGTTGGTCGGCCAAGTAACACCGAAATCTACCGTTCCATTGTTTACTGCAGTTGTCTCGGAAATATCACCACCACCGGATACGATATTTACTTTCAGACCAACTTCATCGTAATAACCCTTGGCATCTGCGACATAGTAGCCCATGAACTGTGCCTGTGGCAGCCACTTCAACTGAATGGATACTTCTGATTTCTCCGGGCTGAATGTTCCGTCAGATGCTTCTGCTGCATCATAGTAGCTGGTATCACGGATATCATCCAATGTCAGCTTTGCAAATTTTTCCTGTGCGGAAGAATCATCCAGTGTCACATACTTCTTTGCAATATCCAGTGTCTGCTGCATGGCATCATCATCAATCTTTCCTACCTCAGATACTTCATTGCCATTCATATCTGTCTTTACCAGCTTTGCAACTTCACTTGCCATATACTTCTGATGATCCTGAGATACAGAAGAACCTGCTTCATAGACAATCTGTGCGGCTTCTTCCGGATTTTGTACTGCATATTCCCAGCCCTTAATCGATGCATACAAAAATGCTTTTACGGTCTCCGGATTTTTGGTTGCAAAATCCTTTGTACAAAAAATCATATCCTCCAGCATTGCCACGCCTTCATCATTCATATCGATGTATCCAACGGAATCGCCATAACTATAACCACCGTCATAATCATTTTTTACGAGACCGAGTTCGTTGTACGTCATGGCAGATGCCAGTGTACTGGAATCATCATCAAATGCATCCATGGTAAAATCTTCACTCAGATAATCCGTTGGAAGTCCGTACTTTGCAAGTAATGCCTGAATCTCATACTGATTACCAATGCCCCAGTTGCTGACTTTTCCTTCGCCAGCCGCCTTCTTAATGATTTCTTCATTGCTCATTACATCAGAGGTATCTACTGCGCCTGTACTTTGCGTACTGGAACCGGAACCTGTGGTTTCTTTTTTGTCAGATCCGCATCCGGCCATCATGGATACTGCCATTGCCGATACAAGTACTGCGCTCATAATCTTTGCCATTCTTTTCTTCATAATTCTTTCCTCCTTTTTTGGGGTTTTGTGGGTTTTATATCAACTCCGTTACCTCTTTCTAATGGTATTTCCGGAGAAGTATACTCTGTACGATCATCAGGATCACATAGGATACTATTCCAAGCATGCAGGCCGTTGCGATGTATGCCCATGCCGTCGGATACTGTGCCAACACGATGTTCTCCCGGATCTGTCTTCCGACTCCTGTGATATATTCTGCGAAATATTCGCTTACGATTGCTGTCATGATACTTGCCGGTACGGACACCTTCAGTGCCACGAAAATATACGGTACCGAATTCGGCAGCTGCAGCTTTATCAGTGTGGTGTGGCGTTTTGCCGCATAGGTTGCCATCAGGTCTTTCGCATACGGTTTCAGCTCTGTCAGTCCACGATAGGCATTTAAGCTCATATTTGCCGCTGCGATCAGCATGACAACCAGAATCTTTGCCACCATGCTCCGGGTACTTGCCTCAGTCGAAACATCCTTCGTCCAGTTATTCATAACCGGTGCCAGCGCAACAACCGGAATGGATGCAAATGCCCCGACCACACTCAGTCCGCCTTTCCCGACTCTTGGAAACATTGCCGCAAGGATTGCCACTGCATATCCAAGCACACTTCCCAGTGCCAGTCCGACGACTGCGACAATCATGGTCGCTGCGATATTTCCTTTAATCTTTCCGAAGTTTTCTAAAAAGATCTTTCCAATCCGGGTAATGAGTGGAAGGGTGAATGTATCTGTTTTAAACCAGTGATGCAGCACCTGTGTCTGCCACAGTGCAATGATCACGATTCCAAGAAGCACCGGAAGAATTACGGTAAGTGCTGCCTGCACCTGTGCGCTGTCCTTCATCCGGCGATACAGGCTTTTCGGTCTCTTTCTCTTCTGTGCCATATTAGTTCACTCCTTTCTTTGCATCCCTTTTTGCTTTTCTTAAACCTCTCTTTTCCGGAGAAACCAGATTTTCTATCCAACCCATCAGACATCCACTGAAGATTCCTATAAATGCACTGAAGAATACTATGAGCCAGAATACATAGATGGACATCGCATGTTTTAACGACTGGGAAAGCATGCATCCAAGTCCTCCGTCACCCTGTAAGGTATCTACCAGAATGGATGCGGTGATCGCCATCGGAGCGGCGATCTTAGTTCCCGTGAAGAAATACGGGATTGCTGTCGGAATCAGTACTTTCGCATAAATCGTCGGCTTCTTTGCCGCGTAGGTATACATCAGATCGTATTTTTCCTGCGGCACGGATTTGAAACCTGCCAGTGTGTTGGTTGCCACCGGATAGAAACTTAAGATGGCGGCAATGATGATGCGGCTCTTGTTGATGTCCCCGGTGATAGAGAGGATAATCGGTGCAAGACCGAGTACCGGGATCAGCTGGATTAACATCAGATATGGGAAAAGCATCTTTTCCACAAGTCCGGAAAGCTTCATCAGAAGTGCCAGTACGAATCCGGCACCGGTTCCTAATAAAAATCCAAGCAGTGCACGTAATATTGTGGCCCTTGCGCTTGTCAGAACCACCATCGTGGCGCTCATTCCGGCAGATACCTGTCGGGTGGAGAATGCCGCCGCAATCACCTGATACAGATGCGGAAGAATGTTCTCCGGTGTTCGTTTTGTCACGGACACGATCGATGCTCCGATCTCCCATGCCGCTATAATGATCAAAATCCACAGAACCGTGGATGCCCATTTTTTATCAAAAAGTCTGCTTATTTTCTTCATTAAACGCTGCCCCCTTCAAAACTGTTGCGTACTTTTAATACCAGTTCATTAAAGTGTGCACTCTCTTTCATATCCAGCGTCCGTGGTCTTGGCAGATCCACATCCACGATCGCGGATAACCGTCCCGGATGCGGGGATAACACACAGATCCGGTCGGAAAGGAATACCGCTTCCTGAATGTTATGGGTGACAAAAATGATGGTCTTGTTTGTCTGTCTCCAGATCCGGAGCAGATCTTCGTATAACTTTTCTTTTGTAAACTCATCCAGTGCAGAAAACGGCTCATCCATCAGCAGGATCTCCGGGCGTATACCAAATGCCCTGGCGATATTAACACGCTGCTGCATACCACCGGATAACTGTTTTGGAAAGTGGTTGGCAAAATCTTTCAGTCCTACCATCTCAAGCATTTCATCTGCACGCTTTGAGCGGTCTGCCTTGGACTGGTACATGATTTCCAATGGAAGTTCCACGTTTTTCTTTACCGTCCGCCAGTCAAACAGTACCGGCTGCTGGAATACAAATCCGAATTTCTGCTGCAGCCGCAGTTCCTTCGGGGTCTGTCCGCTGATTCTTATGGTGCCGTCTGTCGGCTCCTGCAGATCTGCGATGCTCCGGAGCAGTGTGGTCTTTCCACAACCGGAAGGGCCGAGCAATGAAATGAACTCTCCCTTGTAAATATCAAGATTCACTCCGGTAAGTGCTTTTACGTCGTTTCCTGAATTGTCTTTAAAGGTTACATCCAGGTCCTTCACCTGTATTTCCACTTCTCTTTCCTGTAATTCACTCATCTCGTTTCCTCCCGTCTTTTTGTAAAAGTAAAATAAAAAACACGGCAAAAGCGCTTATTGTCTGGCGCCTTTGCCGTGTTCTTTATTCTTGTTTTTGTTCATGTTGCAAGTATATGTTTTGCAACGTTTGTTTTCAATACACCACAGCACAAAATCTTTTGTGCTGTGGCACATATATAATTTTTTAAATATTACACAAATACTTTCTTATAAATTGCCATGCAGTCTTCTTTTGTTACTGTCTTCCTGGTATTTCCCGGACTGCCGGATGCAATCGCATCTTCTGACATTTTTTCAATCACAGGAAAAAACTCTTCTTCCTTGATTCCATACTCCCGCAGTGTCGGAATCTCACAAATTCTGCACACGTTCTCAATTGCATCCAGAAGCTTTTCTGCGGCCACCTGATCGCTGTCTGCCTCCGTCGCAGCCCCAATAGCTCTGCCAAGTGTCGCAAACCGGTCATACGCGCCATCTAATGCAAAGCTCAGGCAATCTTTTAACAGCATTGCATTGCTCATGCCATGTGGTACGTGGAACAATGCACCAATCGGACGGCTCATGCCATGTACCAGCGTCACACTGGAATTATTGATACAAAATCCTGCCTCCAATGCCGCTAACGACATTTCCTCCCGTGCTTTCGCATCGTACCCATTCTGATATGCAATCGGAAGGTATTTCATGATCCTCTTTACCGCCGAAACCGCACTCACATCTGTAAGAGAGAATGCTTTCTTGGACGTGTACGCCTCTACGGCATGTGTCAGCGCATCCAGTCCGGTTGCTGCCGTCACGCTCTTTGGCATATCCATGGTAAAATCAGGATCTACAATTGCAAGATCCGGAACGAGACAGTCTCCTTTCAACAACATCTTGATGTCTTTTTCCTGATCCGTAATGACCGTAAATTTAGTTGCCTCAGATCCAGTTCCCGAAGTAGTCGGAATCGCTACAATTCCCGGCACACTTCCTGTAATTTCTTTTCCGTTGTAATCCGCAATCCTGCCTTCATTGACCGCCATCGCGGCAATTGCTTTTGCTGAATCCAGCGGACTTCCTCCGCCGATACCAATGACAAACTGACATCCCGTCTTTTTGTACTGCTCCAGACCTTCCTCTATCATTTTGTCGGTCGGTTCTCCCGTAATTCCATCAAACACATAATAAGCAATCTCTGCCTTTTCGAGTGTTTTTTTCAACTGCTCCATCATTGGAGACTTCCCCACATGCTTACCGGTTACAATAAATACCCGGTTTCCATAGGTCTTTAAATACGGCACTGCAGATGGCAGTGCGTCCTTTCCCACCAAAATATGGGATGGAATTGCAAAGTGTGCCATATTGTCACTTCCCTTCTGTCTCCAACGATTAAATGTATTCCTTATCAACAATGCCTAATACTTCATCCAGTTTTTCCAGTTCTTCGAGTAACTGCTCCTCCGTAATAATAAGTGGTGGACAGACAAAAATCATATTTTCATGGGAATAGGTCATGAATTTACGCTCCTTGAGCATTCCAACAATCTTACCCATAATTCCCTGTGGATCGCATCCATAGGATACCATTGGCTCTTTGGTTTCCTTATCCTTTACAAGTTCTACACAGGAGAAAAGACCAATATGACGTACATCTCCGACACATGCATGTGCCTCTTTGTATGCATCCAGCTTCTCGGCCAGAACCTTTCCAACCTTGTTTACATTGTCAAGAATATTTGCCTTCTGGTAGTAGTTCACGCATGCAACACCGGCTGCACATGCCAGCGGGTGTCCACTGTAAGTAAGCCCACAGGAAAGAAGATAATCATCAAAGTAAGATGCGATCTTGCTGCTGACGGCTACCCCACCAAGCTGTACATAACCGCAGGTAACTCCCTTGGCAAATGTAACGAGGTCTGGTTTTACGTCAAAATTTTCAAATGCGAACATCTTTCCGGTACGTCCCCATCCTGCCATAACTTCATCACAGATCATGACAATTCCAAATTCATCACAAATCTTACGCACACCAGGCAGATAACCCTTCGGCGGAATAATAATTCCATTAGATCCTGTGATTGTCTCCATCACAATCGCTGCCACCTGATCTGGTCCTTCATAAATAATCTGCTCACGCAGCTTTGCCAGATAATACTTTGTTGCCTCTTCCTCCGATGCAAAGTTAATCGGCTCACGATAGATATATGGATCAAAGAACTTTACAAATCCAGGAATTCCCGGCTCAAGCGGATAACGTCTCGGCTCACCCGTTAAATTTCCAGCTCCGAAAGAAGATCCATGATAACTTCTGTAACGGCTGAACACCTTTTTTCTTCCGGTATACATCCGCGCAATCTTGATGGCGTTCTCGTTGGCATCGGCTCCGGCATTTGTGAAAAATACTTTTCCAAACGTATCCGGCAGCAGATCTACAATCATTTTTGCCAGTTTTACGCGGGACTCTGCAGCATATGCCGGTCCGACAAAGCAATACTTATCTACCTGCTCCTTAATGGCATCCCCGATGTCTTTATTTCCAAATCCGACATTTAAATTTACAAGCTGCGAGGACATATCCGTATAACGGTTTCCATCATAATCATAAAAATAAATCCCTTCGGCCTTCTCAACCGGGATCGGATTTAAGGCTGCCTGCTTGCTCCATGACTGGAGTACATACTTCTTTGCATTTTCTTTTATTTCCTGTGGTGTCATATCATCTACCTGCCTTTCTGTGCATTCCCTTTTTGGTTCGTTTTGATACTCCCCATTATAAGCATGACAAAATGCAAAACAATGAGCCACAACACAAATTAACTTGTGCCACAGCACAAATCATTTTTCCTGAAAAATAAAAAAGGTTTTCTTTTTCCTGATCTGTGCTATAATATTAAACATTATAGTAAATGTAAAAGGCAACGGTGCCCCAAAGAGGGATCGTTGCCTTTTTCTTTTTATTCAGGAGGGATGCAAATATGGCCGTGGAATTACAGCGTCTGATGGAAAAAGTCTCACATATGGATGTAAACCTGATTGCTGGAAAAGGCGGTATTCACAACCTTGTTACCTGGGTACATATGGTAGAAACCACAGAAGCTTCCGATTTTCTCGAAGGTGGCGAAGTCGCTTTTACTACAGGACTTGGTCTTGGAAGCCGTACCAATCTGCTGGATCTGATCCGGTTAATGTATGAAAAGAAAGTCGCCGGTGTCATCGTCAATACCGGACCTTTTATTGAGGAAGTTCCAGAGGATGCCATCACTTTCTGCAACGAACATGATTTTCCACTGTTTGTCATTCCCTGGAAAATCCATCTGGCAGAAGTCATGCGTATCTTCTGTTTTGCAATTACGAAAGATGAACAACGGATTCTGGAAACTGCTGCCGGGTTCAAAAACGCAATTTTCTTTCCAAAACAGGAAGAACTTTATGTCGTTCCCCTGTCCCAACAGGGATTCCGTGTTAACTGGAAATATGCCGTATGCATGATGAACCTCTCGCACACCGCTACAGATCTTCCAGTCCGTCTGGAACAACTCGTCAACAGTCTGGATACCTATGCCCGGCATAAATACGATAACTTTGCTATTTTTTCCCACGATAGCGAAATTCTGATTGTGACAGGAAACTATTCCGAACAGGAACTGCATACTTTTATTCAGGATCTCTGCTCCCGCGCTTCCCAGCTCCTTGCAAGCGGGGAATCCGTTTCCATGGGTTGTGGAAAGCTCACGAAAAGTATCCGCTGCCTGTGGAAAAGTTACCGACAGGCAAAATCCATTCAAAAACTGCAGGAAAACGGGAAAATTGACCACTCTCTTATCTTTTATTCTGACATGGGAATTTACAAACTGCTCATGGGAATCGAGGACCGTGAAATTATTCAGGAATATTATGATAAGAGTATACGTCCGCTTCTCGACTACGATGAAAAAAACGATTCGGATCTTGCAGTCGTACTGCGGGCTTATCTCAACCACAACGGAAGCGTAAAAGAAACTGCGGATGAACTGTATGTGCACCGGAACACCATCAACTACAAATTGACGCGTATCTCTGAGATTCTGGATATGGATCTGTCCCAGTTGAATACGCGTCTGCAGCTGAGTGTCGGATTTATGTTGGAAGATATGTTATGATTTTATGCGTAATATTCCGGGGCATGGCGAAACTGCTGCCACTGTAGCGGATCATGCCCCGGCACAATAGTTACACCTGTTTTCTGCAACAGACGAAATGTAACCAGATTATGCAGATACGCATGGCTGTCCAGTACAAGCCCCGGAAGCACACCATCTGCAATATTTTCTGCTGTGTAACAGGCATCTGCGGCAAGAAGAAAAGCACCATCCTTTTCGGTTCTGACCAGAAGTGACTGATGCCCGATCGTATGCCCCGGTGTATAATAAATGACAATCCTTCCATCTCCAAACAAGTCAAACCGATCATCCGCTTTTCCCTGAAGAAAATACCAGTCTATGCCCTGTGCCGGCACTTCGTCCGCATAATAAGTCTGTTCCATAAAATAATCCGTTCGATGGGCATAATCATACTCTGCCTGCTGCACAATCACGGTTGCGTTAGGAAACTGGCAGATTTCCCCCGAATGATCATGATGCAGATGTGATAAAATAATAAAATCAATATTCTCCGGCTGCACGCCAAGCGTCTGGATTGCATGATGTGCCAATTCCTCCTCCCGGAAAACCGGTCGAACTGTGCGCGTCAGTTTTTCCTGCAAATGTCCAGACATATCCGCGCAATGATTCCCTGTATCAAAAAGAATGTTTTTTCCCCGATGCTGAATCAGAAAAAAGGGAACGGGAACACAAAATGCATCGTTCCCGCCCCCATTGACAAACAATCCTTTTGTACTCTTCAGAAACCCACAACTGAAAAAATACAATTTCATGCAACGTCCTCCTTATATTAACTTACCAATCTCTTTGCCGGCCTCTGTACAGGATAAGAAAATAGAAATATTTCCATCCAACGCTGTCTGCATAAAATCCACACGTACTTTATCATATGGTGTATGGGCATACTGCTCCTGCATTGGCGAATATCCGATGGAAGGCTTGTGGTACATACCGGCAGTGACACTTAAATCCGTAGCAAATGTCCAATGGGTATATTTCACCTGCTGACCGACATTTTCCAAAGCTTTCGCTGCAGCTTTAACAAACGGATGCTCCCTGCTGATCTTCCACGGATAACTGTTTTTATCATCCGTAACCGTAATGCCCGTATAGGTCGTCTGTGTTCCCTGTTTTACCTGTACTTCTGCTTTAAACTCCGAATCTTCTTTTGCCAGATCATCCGCAATCTTTTCAAACTGCACCAAAACTTCCTCCGGATCTTCGCTCGGCAATGTCCGGCGGTCAAAGGACATCATGCAATGATCCGGCACAATAGAAAGTGCTCCCGGCGTACACTCAATTATATTCAAAGAAATAGAGGCCTGTCCCAGATCCGGATCCGTTGGCAGAGAAGGATACAGTTCATCTTTTACTTTATTGATAAAAGGAATTGCCTTATAAATCGCATTGATGCCCAGCCATGGCGCACTTCCGTGTGACGTGCGTCACAGTGTAGTTGCCAGATACTCGATACGTCCACGATGTCCCAGTGCCAGTTTCAAAGAGGAAGCCTCCGAAGAAACCACGCAATCATAATCCAGCCCATGTTTCGGCAGTGTCTCTCTGTGAAGCAGTTTCATTCCAAGGTTCTCCCCTGCTTCTTCAAGTACCACGCCGCTGAACATAAAAGTTCCCCGCAAAGCATATCCTTCTTTTTTTAACCGCGCCAGCACTGCTCCGGTATAAATCTGTACAGCTCCACCTGCCTTTACATCGGAAGCTGCGCGTCCATGCAGACAGGTGCTTTTCTCTACCGCTGTCTTTTCCTGATTATCCACCTCGCAGATATCTTTCAATCCGCCATAGGGATCATATCCCTCCCAGTTACTTAAATCACCTTCGTCTACATGATCCATATGAGAGTTATACATAATCGTAGGACCATTTTCGTCCCCCTTGACCAGTCCTACTACATTTCCATATTCATCCCGAAAAACTTCATCATATCCCAACTTTTCCATTTCTTCTAAATAAAGATCCGCAATTCCTTTTTCATGGCCACTGATACTTTTTACTTTTAATAATTTTTGTGCAAAAACAATCATATCTTCCCGATATTCATCCATATACTGTTTTGCATCTTCAATTACCGCATATTTTTCCATATCTCTTTCCTCCTGTGTTTTGTGTTCGTCTTTTTGATCTGCCAACATCTTAGCACTTCCTGTCTTTTTTCTGCTATGTCCACCGGAAACAAAAATATGCTTTTATTTTTGGTCTCACGAAAAATATGTTCCGTGCTATACTCCCACATATCATCAACACACCGATTTACACAGGAGGTAATGAATTATGAAAAAACGCATGAAACAACTCACCGCTCTGACACTCACAACCGCACTTATCCTTACCGCTGTTTCCGGATGCGGATCTTCTGATAGGAATGAAAGTACAGCTTCCGGTTCTTCTGCTTCCGGTGGACAATATTTTAACCCGGATACTTCTGTCAAAGATGTTCTTACCAGGGCAGCATCTGATGGTAAAATTGGAAACTGGGGCCTTGGAGATCAATATGAAGTTCTGGCACTTCTCGCCAAATACAATCTGAGTACCAGTCTTTTAAATCAGGGATTTGATATGGATGGATTTGACGATGACACCATAGAACTTGCTTCCGCAATGACTTATAACGAACTCGGCCTCGTAGAAAACAGCTACGATGGTGCTTACAATTATGGAAGTGACGGAATCGGAGTCATTGATTTCAACAAAGAAGGCGTAGCAATGCTTGAAGATAATCTGATCTGTAAAAAGGAATTCGCCGAGAAAAATCCAAACACAGTAAAGGCTTTTATCTATGCTTCCATGAAAGGATGGGAGTATGCCGTCAACCATCTGGATGAAGCAGCCCAGATTGTATATAATAACGGATCTTCTGTATCCATGGATCATCAGGATTATATGGCAAAAGAAATGGCAAAGCTGGTGACTACGGATACCAACGGTGACTCAGTAACCGAATACGGTAACATGAACGATGATGCCATGCAGCAGACTCTGGATATTGCAAAAGAATACATCACTTTAGATGACACTTCTGCCAATGAGAAACTGAAAAATATGACTTTGGATGATGTCCGTGATACCTCTTACTGGACCGATGCCATGCAGCAGAAATTTGATACTCCAGAAAAGAAGGATGTCTCCATTCAGTTGAAATGGCTGCCGCAGTCACAGTTTATGGGATACTTTGTAGCCAAAGATAAGGGATATTACGACGAAGTCGGCCTGAATGTCGATATTGTTTCCGGTGGTGGAGATATCTCTGAAACAACTGCGGTATACAACGGAACCGTTGACTTTGGATCTTCCTGGCTTGCACCAACCATTTCTGCCGACGCTGGTGGCATGGATCTGCTGGAGGTCGCACAGGTATCCCAGAGTTCCGGTATGGTTCTGATCTATAAATGCAATAAATAACCGGAAGGAGGCAGAATTTATGGATACAAATTATACCTTACAATTATTAAATGAAGAAAGCGCAGGTTGCCTGCTCTGCGAAAATGCGCCATGCACAACTGCCTGTCCGCATCAGATTGCAATACACCAGATCCTGCAAAGTCTTTACTTTTCCAACCCTGCAGGAGCTGCCCAAAAACTTCCGGACACCGATTTCTGTTCTTCCTGTACAGAAAACCCCTGTATGGCCGCCTGTCTGAAAGGACGAATCACCCGACCGGTTGCCATTGATCAGGTACTCCCGGCACTGGCTTCTCTTTCTTATCCACCGAAGCCTGAAAATGATCCGGATCTGTCGATCGACTTCTGTGATCTGCATTGTGAAAATCCATTTTTTCTGTCCTCTTCCGTTGTCGGCAGTAATTATGAAATGATCTCCAAAGCGTTTGACATGGGCTGGGCTGGCGTTGTATACAAAACAATCACAAGTTTTGCACATGAAGAAGTTTCTCCTCGCTTCGCCACAACACCCGGGACACATCACGGATTTGACGGCTTTAAAAATCTGGAAGAGTCTTCGGAACATACGCTTGAAGAAAACATTACCATTATGCGCCGGCTGAAGAAAGACTATCCGGGCAAAATTGTCATTGCATCCATCATGAGCCAGAATGAAGATGACTGGACGTTTCTCGCACGGGAACTGACAAAAGCCGGTATTAACGCACTGGAATGTAATTTTTCCTGCCCACATATGGCATATGACGGACTCGGAACCGACGTAGGAGAAGATCCTGCATTGGTCGACCGCTATGTCCGTGCCATCAGGCGCGGTTCCAACCTTCCGCTGATTGCTAAAATGACCGCCAATATTACCAGCGTTGTCCCACCCGCCATTGCCGCAGTAAACGCCGGAGCAGATGCTCTTGCAGCAATCAATACCATAAAAAGTATTGTCAATGTATCCGGCGATACCTTTTCCGGGGAACCCTGTGTTTCCGGAAAAACCGCAGTCGGCGGATATTCCGGAAATGCAGTTCACCCGATTGCAAACCGTTTTGTCTATGATATGGCTGCAACACCACAGCTGAAAAATATTCCCCTTTCCGGAACCGGAGGTGTGGAAAACTGGCAGGATGCCCTGGATTTCCTGCTGCTTGGATGTACCAACATCCAGATCACTACGGCTATCATGCAGTATGGCTATCGCATCATCGATGATCTGCTCAGTGGTTTAAAGCATTACCTTAAGATCCATCACATTTCCAACGTGCGCGATATTGTGGGAAAAGCACTTCCTCAGGTAGTCGGTGCGGATGCCCTGGACCGTGAAACCATATGCTATCCAAAATTTAATCATAAACAATGCATTGGATGCGGAAGATGTTATATTTCCTGCTACGATGGTGGGCACCAGGCACTCACACTGGATGAAAACCGCACAATCCGTATGAACCCGAAAAAATGTGTCGGCTGTCACCTGTGCCTGAAAGTCTGCCCGACCGGTGCTATTACTGTGGGAACCCGCGTATTAAAAAAGAAAAACTGAAATTCTGTTATTTACAGATCCTCGAAAATCTCTTATAATAGGGACAAGCGGATGCAATGACGTATAACGTTATGCATTCGCTTTTTGTTTTTATTTAATTGCTGAGGTAACATATGACAGATTACGAAGAGATTCTCAAACTGAAAGAATTTAAAAATGCTCGCGTTATTGGAGGTAAATCCGGACTGAATCAACCGATCAGCTGGATTCATATCGTTTATGATGTCAATATCGGCCCATGGATCGGGCCCTCGAATCTCGTCTACACCAACGGTTCCGGTTTTTCTTATCCGGAACAGGATCTTCTTTCCATCCTAAAGCAACTGAAAGAAGCACATGCTGCCGGAATTATGGTAGAGCGCGGAAAGTTTATCAATGTTATTTCCCCCAAGGTCATTCGTCTTGCAGATGAACTATCCCTGCCACTCATCGAAATTGTGGGAGAAGTAAATATCACTGGTATCACGCATGCAATTGCATACCTTTGCTTTGAAAATGAAAAACGGCTTCAGCAAAAAGAATTACTTAAGAAACTGATTTATTTCCCGACAACGGTCCCTCATGACAAAGACTATGAAGAATTACTTCAATCTTTTGTTTTTCCCTGTATCGCTGTCGCATTTCAGCTTGACTCCGCTTCTGTCCAATACTCTGTCAAACGGGCTGCCCAAAGTATGCTTACCCTTTTACGGGATACTTTTTCAATCCCAAATGAATTTTTTCTCCATTTTGAAAAGGATTCCCACTATATTTGTCTGCTTCCACTTTGTGATATTTCAAAAAGAAATGTTTCCGTGGAAGATTCTCTTCTGCACGGACTTGACCAAATCCGGATACAGTTGGAGTATCAAAACGGGATTACCGCATCCATTGGCTGCGGCACCATAATTCAGGATATTTCCCAGATTTCACTGAGTGTATATCAGGCAGTCTGTGCTATTGAATCTCTGCATCTGTGTAACCGATTTAATGAAATTCGTTTTTATAAAAATATGGGGGTTTACCGCATCTTTTTTCAATATCAGAACGATCAGGAATTATTACGTCTTTACCATACTATTCTCGGAAAACTTTCTGCATATGATGTTGAAAATAACAGCCAGTTTCTGGAAACCTTAGAAACCTATCTTGAGAATAATGGGAATCTGACAGCCACAGCAGACGCACTTTTTATACACAAAAATACTTTGAAATATCGTCTGAACCGAATCAAGGAAATTCTTGGCATTGATTTTGACCAGCCTAATCCCGGATTTACCGTTCAGCTTGCTTTCAAAATCAAACGCTACCTTATTTCCCGGGGAATTCGTTTGTAAACACATAACAGAAGGAGAAACTTTGTATGTATATCACCTATCCGGAACTTTTGCAATTAAAAGAAATGAATCAGGCTCGTGTTATCGCCGGAGATGATGGATTGTATCGCCTGATCACATGGTACAGTATTTCTGAAATTGTGGATTACAAAACTGAAGATTATGACAAAAAACTGGTCTTTATTGCCGGAATCGGAATGACCGATTATACGAAAGACCTTCTGAAAATTCTTCACTATGTATACAATCGCGGCGCAGCCGGTGTGGTTCTTGAGATCGGACCTTATATTCCGGAAGTTCCGATCTCTATTATAAAAGCAGCTGATTCCATGCAATTCCCTCTGTTAACACTTCCTTTTGATACCAAAGTCAGTGTTGTAACTTATGCCATGACACAGCTTCTTTTTTTCCGTACCAACTATCTACAGGGAGTAAACGCAATAACCTCCCAGCTTTTAAAACCGGATTTTTCGGAAAATACAGAACTGTCAAAACGTGCACGCTTCTACGGTTACAGGCAGGAAAATTCCTACTGTGTGATCCTTGTGGAATCAGACGAAAACAACTCGGAATATTCTCTCCAATTCTTGCTTTTAACTATTTTTGAACACTTTCAAAAGTACAATATTAAAAATTGGTTATGGATGTCAAAAGACACACAAGCATATTTTTTATTTCCGTTAAGCGATACCAGGCAGATGCAGTCAGAAATTGTTTCTGCATTTCCGGCTGCAGATTCTTTTGCATTTAGTGCCGGTGTCGGCTCTGTCTTTTCCACACTCGCCGATGCAAACCAAAGTGCTGCAGAAGCTGAGGAGACTCTGCACATGATTCACCAGTGTCACAAAAAAACAGAAATCCGTTTTTTTGAAGACACAGGGATTTACCGCCTGCTTTTTCATTTTCCTGATAAAACGGAACTTCAAAATATCAGCGAAACGATCCTTTGCGACCTGATCGCATATGATTTGGAAAACCATACCTGCCTTGTACAGACTCTGGAAAATTACCTGGATTGCAACTGCAACGTTACTGCCACTTCGGATGCCATGAATGTTCACCGGAATACCATCAAATACCGTGTTAAAAAAATTGAGGAACTTCTGGATGTGAATTTTTCGGATTACAATCAGTGTTTTCAGTTGCGGCTGGCATATAAAATTCGAAAGTATGGGAAGTAAACTATTTATTCCCCAAACTAAAAGTCGCGGTGCCGAGGCACCGTGATCCGCAAGATTATGTAATTGCAAGCTGATGTTTTACTTTACTCATATCAGATTCTAACACCGTCACACGAATGGCAAGCAATTCTTTTTCATCATCTACTTTGCATGCTTCCCTCAAATTACGCACTAAATCACAATGCCCTTCTGCAATCCGTCTGATATTTACATTTGTTTCATTTTCAATTACCAATTCCAGACCGGTAACCCGTTGCTCCAATCCAGTAACCTGTTGTCCCAGTCTGGTAACCTTGTCTTCCAGTCCGGTAACCCGTTGTTCCAAACTGGTAACCTTGTCCTCCAGTCTGGTAACCCGTTGTTTCAGTTCAGCAATGTCTTCCTTCACTTCTACCATGTCACTCCTGAATCCTCTGACATCGCTTTCCAATAAATCAAGTCTTGTGTATACAGGCTCAAATTTCTGATCTAACAGCTGTGATAAAATCACAATCTCTTCCTGTGTCATTCTTCTTTCACCTCCGATCCTTTTATTTTTCGATCTTTTCCGATGGCTATTATCTTAACATTGTTTTCATCATTCCGCAAGCAGATTATCTCTTGTCATCATTTTTTTGTATGCTCCGAGTGTTGTGTGCATATACTGGCGAAATTTTTTTTGAAATAACTGATATTATTAAACCCGGCCAGCCCCGCAATTTCCCCGATATCTCTTGAACTCTCCCGCAAAAACCACACACTTTTGCGTATCCGGTATTCATTCAGATAATCCACAATGGAACGCCCTGTAATTTCTTTAAACAACCGGCAGAGATGCCCCTCACTCAGATGAAACTCCCTTCCGATTTCTTTTATAGAAATGTTATCTCTGTAATGTATGTGCAAATACTGCATAATTGCTCTGACAAGTTCTGCACTGAAAATTGTTGGCCGCACCTATAAACCAATCATCGGTGGAGATTATGCCCTGACAGTTCGTTTTGAAGGAAATGATGGAGAAAAAATCTTTGGTATGGGACAATACCAGCAGCCCTACCTGAATCAAAAGGGATGTGTGTTAGAACTGGCACAACGAAATTCCCAGGCATCTATTCCTTTTGCAGTATCCAGCCTTGGCTATGGATTTCTGTGGAACAATCCGGCAGTCGGAAAAGCCTCATTTGGAAAAAATATGACCGAATGGCATGCCGATGCAGCAAAAGAAATCGATTACTGGATCACCGTAGGTGAGACTCCTGCAGAACTGATTGAAAATTATACTGCCGTGACCGGACGTGCACCACATATGCCGGAAGATCTGCTTGGACTGTGGCAGTGCAAACTCCGTTACCACACACAGGAAGAAGTACTGACCGTTGCAAGAAAATATAAAGAACTTGGAATTCCACTGGATGTCATTGTCATCGACTTTTTCCACTGGACCAGACAGGGAGACTGGCATTTTGACCCGGAATACTGGCCGGACCCAAAGGCTATGTGTGACGAACTGCATGCCATGTTACGGTTTATCTCTGCTGTAAAAATTGCGTTTGCTACAGTGCAGACATTTCAATACATCCCATGTTACGGTTTATCAAGTGCTCCATGCTGCCACAGAATCGGTGCAACATCATTTCAATACATCCCATGTTACGGTTTATCTCCCGGAATCCCAGATTTACCGCGAGATCGTGTCCGGATTTCAATACATCCCATGTTACGGTTTATCGATCCCATTCCTGAAATGATGTGAGGTATTACCAAGATTTCAATACATCCCATGTTACGGTTTATCACAAGCAAGAACGTGACATACGGAGGTGTTGAGGAATTTCAATACATCCCATGTTACGGTTTATCAAAAAGACGATCCCCACTGCAATGGGAACCGCCTTTATTTCAATACATCCCATGTTACGGTTTATCAGGAACCACCAGCCGGATCAGCTGGGGATGGGTTTAATTTCAATACATCCCATGTTACGGTTTATCTTATGCAATCTAATTGTGTACAGATCGTGGTAGAATTTCAATACATCCCATGTTACGGTTTATCTTAAAAGAAAGTTCCAGTTTTTATTCTTGTATTTCATTTCAATACATCCCATGTTACGGTTTATCAAACAACTGAGATCGTTAATCAATTTGCATTTCCGATTTCAATACATCCCATGTTACGGTTTATCTGCTCACAAGATAATAAACCTTCTCGTATAGCACATATTTCAATACATCCCATGTTACGGTTTATCCAGACTATTTAGTGCACGGTGATAACATATGATTTTATTTCAATACATCCCATGTTACGGTTTATCCGGCAACCAAACAGGACCAGGCAAACATTGTATTTGAATTTCAATACATCCCATGTTACGGTTTATCGATGAGGTTGACGATTCACAGCACATCACATTTATATTTCAATACATCCCATGTTACGGTTTATCACCTAAAGGGGATTTGAATGTGTTAATATGATAGCGATTTCAATACATCCCATGTTACGGTTTATCTAGATTTAAAGCCAACTCATTAATCTCCGCTGCACTATTTCAATACATCCCATGTTACGGTTTATCTCCCACGGTGCCTTTTCACGTTCTTCTGCGCGCTATTTCAATACATCCCATGTTACGGTTTATCAAATTTGAGGATAAATTAGGAAATTTAAAAAGGAATTTCAATACATCCCATGTTACGGTTTATCAATAATCGCATCTGTTTGCTCTGTCCACAGCCTGTATTTCAATACATCCCATGTTACGGTTTATCTTATTTTACGCAGGATTAGTTGATATTAAGGCGCGATTTCAATACATCCCATGTTACGGTTTATCGTCATAACGGGTTTGAATATATCCTTGCAACTGTATTTCAATACATCCCATGTTACGGTTTATCCTGCTTATCCAGTCGCGCAAGTTCTTTCTTCCGGTCATTTCAATACATCCCATGTTACGGTTTATCTTTCAAACTTAATTATCTTATAATCAAGGGAAAAGGATTTCAATACATCCCATGTTACGGTTTATCATCTTCGGGTGCCCAATTTGGTACAAACCGTGCAATTTCAATACATCCCATGTTACGGTTTATCGCATATCCATGGAGTGTTAGCAAATACCGGATGTAATTTCAATACATCCCATGTTACGGTTTATCATTTTACCTACTGATAAACCACATACGATTTATTATTTCAATACATCCCATGTTACGGTTTATCATAACAACAAAATACTATTGACAATGTTGTAGACAATTTCAATACATCCCATGTTACGGTTTATCCAAAAAGCGGCAAAGAAGAAAGCGAGAGTGGCATTCATTTCAATACATCCCATGTTACGGTTTATCGGTTTTAGGATACGGAGCGATTCCGGCCGGAGAAAATTTCAATACATCCCATGTTACGGTTTATCGACAGCGAACAGAAAGTTGTCCGAAAAGTATGGTTATTTCAATACATCCCATGTTACGGTTTATCAGAACAAGATACATGGTGGATTCCACAAGGTTGGTAATTTCAATACATCCCATGTTACGGTTTATCAATCCCGCAGAAGCGTAAAAAGAGGTTGTCTGACTAATTTCAATACATCCCATGTTACGGTTTATCCATGGTATTACCGCCACGCACAACAGAGCCATAAATATTTCAATACATCCCATGTTACGGTTTATCTCAAAATGCTGACCAATCCGCAGTATTTCTCTTCATTTCAATACATCCCATGTTACGGTTTATCACCAGCTGAAACCGTTTTTCAGCATCGTGATGAAATTATTTCAATACATCCCATGTTACGGTTTATCTGGGACCCAACACAGAATCTAAACAGTATGTAAACAATTTCAATACATCCCATGTTACGGTTTATCTTTCTTATGCAACTCATTGCATTCGTCAGTAGAAAATTTCAATACATCCCATGTTACGGTTTATCGATACAAATGAAGATCGGCGCACCCCGGGCGAGCTGATTTCAATACATCCCATGTTACGGTTTATCAATAATTAAAGTTATCTAAAGTAGTAGATACGCTATTTCAATACATCCCATGTTACGGTTTATCATAGCAGAACTTCCGGCATCTGAATATAGTTTCCAAATTTCAATACATCCCATGTTACGGTTTATCACCGTCCGGAATGTTCATAAATCCGTCTCCTGCGTCATTTCAATACATCCCATGTTACGGTTTATCGGAGGGTGTCACAAGAGACAAAATTCAATCCCTCAATTTCAATACATCCCATGTTACGGTTTATCGAATCATCAATCTTAGTTGTAGTATCATCTTCCTTTATTTCAATACATCCCATGTTACGGTTTATCAGGAAAACGACACTTCTTTCCCTACAGAATTGTTATATTTCAATACATCCCATGTTACGGTTTATCTAATGATTTTAAGCCATTCTTATCTTGGCATCTTTCATCATTTCCTTTATTCTACGTCATTTCAACATTTTTTACCAGCCGATTATAAAATTTAACCATTTTATTTTTCTTCCCTTGTTTTCCTTGTATTCACAACATTCTTTAAATATTTTCACTTTGACACCTGGTAAAAATTTTTAAATCATAAGATCCTCTCCTGTAGAACAGCCCTCACTACCTATGATCTCTTCTCCAAACACATTATCATTCATCAATTTGATAATACACACGAAATCTTCCTGTTTATTTATCACCTGCTTCAACTCATTTCTAAGCTTTATACAGTTTGAAGGTGTAATTTCACCACGGAAAACAGATTTCTGAAAATGGGAAAGATACTTTTTGCATATCTTAAAAACTTTCTGAACACGCTTTTCCCCTACATCATAGAACAAAAATGCATAATTATAATTCAACTGTTTTTTCATAACTACATGCCCTCCTTCAGAGAAAACGGAACAAACTCCTTTTCTTCCAGAATGTTTTTTATAAGCTTGTAGCAATCTAATTTCATTGCTGTGCGATAGGACACTTTTCTTTTTAATTTTGGATGCATAAAAACACTTTCTAACCTTCCTTCAAAGGCTTCAATAAATATTTTACGCCCCTCCTCGTTCAGCACACAATAATTTACATTCTTTTCGAAATGTTTTTCCACTTGTAGCCTGCGGTTATTTACCAGATCAAAAATTGTACGAAAAACAATCACTGGCTTAAATACTTCACTTAAATCCAGACTCAAAGAAAATCTTCCCTCTGACGGTTCATGCAAAAAACTAATCCTCTGATCCAGATGTGTCTGATAAATTGCAGAAATTGTTTTCGTATATAATAAGGTGTTTCCAAATGATACCAGAGCATTCATTGGATTATCAGGCGGACGTTTTACTCTCTTATTCATGACAAAATCCTCTGGAAGAAAATATTTAAAATCCGCGTAGAAACGCATCCATACTTCTCCCTCATACGCCAGAAGTTCTTTGATTTCCTGTGCCTGTTCTACATTAAGGAAAAAATTCTGTTTAATCCAGTCTATTGTCTCCTTCACTTCTTTTTTATCATGCTTATAATAATGATACAAAATCTCATAAATGTTCAATCCAATCCCTTTTACAATGGCCTTTGCAACACTCATCCGGTCATTTGTAAACTTTTCTACCTGTTTCACCAAAAGTTTTCCACTCAAATAATGATCTCTCGGATAATAAGTTCCACTATATCCACCATAGTAATTAAAAAAATGCACGATAATATTGTTTTGTGCCAGAAAATCCAGTAATTTTGTGTTTATGCTTACCTCATTAAAACAATAAATTTCTTTTGTATTTTCAACCGGAAGATAAACGTTTTTGCCATCCTTGCGAAAACATAACGAATTATCCTTTCTGGAAAGTTCCCCCATTGACATAATATATCTTGTACTTCCCATCTCCCCATCTCCTTTCTGCATATGGCCGATTACAATTTACTCAGCATTAAACTTTCATATATAACAATATTCATAATACGCACATTTTTTACAGGTACTTTTATGAATACATTCCGGAGGTTCATCTTGCGCAAGTAATTGTTCAATCTCTTTTATATACTCCTGTAACTCTTTTTCTGCCTCCTCCGTCAGTTCCAAAATTACAACCTTTTTATCTTTCCTGTTTTTTTCTACGAATTCAAGCTTTCCTTTTCTGACAATTCCTTTTGACTTTAAAATGCTGAGATAAAATAATAACTGCCATTTTGCTGCTTCCTCATCTGCATCTGATTTTTTTATCTCTGTAAGGTATTCCTTGGTCAACTGGTCCAGCCGGATATTATCAATTGCAATCTCGGTATTCTTATGTCCCTGCGCTTTTTCCTCATGAATTACTTTTCCGATCTTAACCTGTTCACTGTTGTCCTCCAGATTCAATCGGTTTCCATGCAAATAACATTGCCTTTTACAATGAGAATAATAATTGATAAGTGTTCCATTTACCCGCATAAATCCCCCTATAAAAACAAATCTGTATCGTCACTAAACAATTCTCTCTTTAAAACTCCATTTTCATCAAAGTATTCCTCTCCATTTTCGATAAAATACAAATCACCGATATGCTCATTTGCCTCAACCAATGCGGAATTCTTAAACTGGTAAATAAAAGCATTCATTTCACTTCTCAAATCGTGCAGTCTGACCTTTTTTTCAGCATAATTCATCTGTGTATTTTCAAGCAGTTCTTTATATTCCCACCATAACATCCGACTATCAACATCCCCCAGTTTTCTTCCAAAACAAATGAAAATACCCTGGGTATTATCGTCAATCAGTTTCATTTTTTCTGCAACTTCCGGCATATTCAAAATTCCTACCTTTTGTGAAAAGAATTCCTTTAAATTATTTTTATCAATCATTTCTCCTTTCTTTTTCAGGACTGGCAAAATATCGCTTTCATAAAAAGCAAAGAAATTTTTAGTTTCCAAAAATGTACGAATTTCCGGAACCATAAGTGTAACTCTCTCATCCCCGCGCACATCTTCTTTGTATATACTTTTCGCCTCATCCAGATTGAAAAAGTACACAACTCCGTCTTTTTTCCCGGATCGGTTAATACGCCCCATAAACTGCTCTTCACTGTCTAATCTGGAAATATCCTTAAAACCGATATCCATATCAATATCCACTCCAGCTTCAATGACCTGTGTGGCAACCAAAATCACCGATGACAGCCCTTTGATCTTTTCGATCAAATCTTTCCGTTCCTGAATGCTGCTGTCCCCTGTCATCAGGAACACAGATTCCACCCTTTCACCTAAAATACGATAAAATTCCTCCGCACTTGCTTTTTTGATAAACTCGATCAGTACCTTTTTATTCTTATTTTCCAGAACATGCTCTTCCAAGGATTCCAGTGTTATATCTTCCTCTAACAGATCGTATTTTGGAACGACTCTCTCCCGGAACATTTTATGATGAAAATATTTTAAACAATCCGAAAGTAACCGGACCGCATTTTCTTTATGATCGGTCAGCACTTCCAGATTCGGCAATGTTGCCGACATAATAATCACCTTGATATCCAGAAGTTCCGCAAACTCTTTCAGAAAAGCGATCATTTCACTCCACAAATTGATCTTATAACTTTGAATTTCATCCAGAACAATAACCGAATGACATAACTGTTGAAAACCAAAGACATCTTCTTTCGCATTCCCAAACATTGTCCGAAACAACATGACATGAGTGGACAAAATAAATGGATAATTCAGGAACTGACGATCCAGTAAAATTTCCTGATACTTTTTGGAATTTTCCCTGTCCTCTTCCACTTCTTTTTATCTTTGAAAGGTACTAAGGAATTCACTACTGCAATCTGCGACATAATTTCCTTTTTGTTTCCAAATGTTTTTTCAAGAATACTCATGTTTTGTTCTACCAGAGTATTAAACGGATAAATATAAAACAGCTTTCTCAAATCTGAATTTTCCTGCATTAAAGTAAAACTTAAATTCATTGCCGTATTACTTTTACCACTTCCGGTAGGAGCTTCCAGATAAAAAACAGACTGATCTTTGTTCCTTTTTAAGTTCTCTTCCGCCTCTGAAAAAAGTTCTGTCCGAAGTATATTAATTTCACTTACCTGTTGCAGTTTTTCCGGTTCCATCGGATAGATTTCTCTTTGATAGTTTCGGATTTTTTTCTGCACTTCTCCGTCTTCATACTGCCGGATCAGCTGTTGAATATCCCCGAATTTTCCGAAATCTGTAACTTCGATTCCACTCATAAATTCCGAAGTTGCATAATAATCTGCTGCTGTCAAAAGCGAAAACTGTAATCTTATCCATGCATATAATCCAATCGCCTGTCCCTGCGTCTGCATTTCCAGCCGATTTTCCATATTACCTGTGAAATGTTTATATAGTTTTACAGTTTCGCCATTTTTCCATTTCTGATACCACTCCCATGCCTTTTCTCCAATTTCGGTACTCCCTTTTCCCAACAGTTCATTCATATATTCAGAAAAATCCGAAAGATTTCCATGATGTCTCGAAATCACATAAGAATACATATATGCAAAATCTTTGAGTTTCGTTCTCTCCTGCTTGTCCTCCAACTGATTGATCCGTTCAATAAAATAATCCAGATAAAACATTGCTGATAATATGGAATGTCTGCTTCCAATTGCGTTATCCGGTGCCAGATCCATATGCCATGGATGCTTCATTTTATCTTTCTGAAAACGCGGGTTACATTTTCCAAAATCATGCCAGGTGACAATATTAACGGTCATTACATCAAATAAATATTTTCCTTCTTCACTGATTTCCTGCAAATACCGGTTTTTAAAATTGTCAAAAATACTGACTAGTCCTCTTTGTTCCACCATCCTTTTCCAATATTTCTGACACAATTTTGTATGCTCCTGCAAGGTTTCCTTTTTTTCTTTTCCTTCCAGCAGATGGGCAAAACACATATCTGGATCTTCCAGTACAGCTCCAACATGAATCATATATTTTTCTACTTCCATAGGCTTCTCCTCTTGGTAACCTTCAACTCTTATTTTTATTCCACAGAATACATTTTTCTATAAAAACTCTAATCAGACTACAGATTTTATCACTGTCCTATCCCTAAAAAGTATTTTCCGTGATAAAAATCCCCTGCCAGATAAAACAGGCAGGGGATTCCTTACATTTAATAAAAGGTCAGTATTTTATTTTCCAAACGGTATAGTGTACCGGTTTTAATATGTACATCCATATTCGTAAAACAAAATGTGTCATATTCATACAAATTTGTGTATCCATTCAACCGCACCGGAAGCTTTTCCTCATACTTAAATACTTCCCGCTCATCCTCATCATCCGGGAAAACTACATTCCCGGTTCCTTTTGGATACATACAGGATAAGACGGTCATTTCTGTTGAAATCTCTTCTATTGATACTTTTTTTGCGTTTGTAATGTCTGCCGGATGATCATTTTTCCCCAGATATGGAAAATAAACACAACGGTTCTGCAATAAATAATCTGCTATTTTTTCTGCTTCTGTACCATCAAGTAAAAGATAAATTTCCCATTTTGGATTTTCAAGCCACTGCTCTTTTACGATCAGGTTGCCCCCCTGCTCTCCTGATGCGTATCCCACAGAGTTATTAAAAATCTGGATTTTTTTCGGAATATATCCACGCTCATTTTGTGGAATTATGGATATTTTTATATCTTTGAGTCTTTCATAAAATTCCGGATAGTCTTCCACAGCCGGCTCTCCTTTTTTCGGACTTTCCCACTTTTTCTGCGCATATCCGCCATATCCAAGGATTGCCCCAAACATTCCAAGCAGCACCACTTTATGTATCTGCCCAAATGTATAATAATGATAGGTATTTACTTCCGGCTTCTTAAAAAAAGCATCCTTTCCGCTGAGTGTAAATTGCAATGCCTCCATAAATTACACCTCTTTTTGTGTGACAATGTTATATACCTGCACTCCTTTTCCTTCCGATACCAGCTTCGTGGTATATGGATTGTAATAAACTTCTATACTCTTAATCTTCTCCCGCATCTCGTTTAAAATTTTCTCACATGCACTGATATCGATCGTATTCTGTTTATCCCCTTTTTCAAATGTAATATATTCTGACAAATTTGGCAGATATACTTCCGGATCTGTTTCTACAAAAAGAGCAAATTCATTTTCGCATCCCTCTTTTGCATTGGTTGCATACGCGGTAGCAGAAACCAACGCTGTTCTCTTAAAATTCTGATAATCTTCTTCTGTATAACCTTCGGTAACTCCGAGTGCCACCAGTTCTTTATATGCCAGAGGATTGATCACAAATGGATAGAAATAATGTGCTTCATTGCTTGTAACTTTAGTGCCCAATGTAGAATTTTTAGCTTCTTCATTTTTTTCACTGTCTTTTGACCCATCCCGGAACGGAGAGAGAATCTGCTGTTCCTCTGCAACCGTCCCATCATATTTATTAAATCCCTGGCCAAACTGTACTGCACCTGTAATAGAGAAATTATTCTTGGCCTCTGCGAATGTAGCACCAAAATTCTTCACATCTACAGCAGACATCAGATTTGTCAAAACTTCCTTGGAATCTTTAGCATCTTTTAAATCCTTTACCCCAAAAATATTCTCATATCGTTCCTTTAATGAATTCGGAACCAAAGATCCATCTTTCTCGGAAAATTTCATGGACTTTATATACAGTACTTTCTTTCCTTCATTTTCCCACATTTTTTTCATCGGATACTTTAATGCCTTGTCACTTCCATACACAGTTCCATCCGACATACTTTTCGGATATCCCGTAAAATCAGCATTCCAGTTTGCCATAATAGAAGAAATTCCCAAGACCCCATATACTCTCTTTTCCATGTTACACTTCCTCCTTCTCTTTCTTGTTTGACTCATAAATCAAATTATTACTGATGTATCCTGCTACGATATCTTCCTGACTTACTTTTCCTTCCGGCAGATAACCACTAACCATCGCATATAACTGGTTAAAACGTTGTCCTGCCCGTTTGATCAAATAATTATATTTCATAAAATACTGATGCAGTCTTGTTTTGATCACATCATCACTTGTCGCATTAAAAAATGGATTTCCCAGCGAATGGACTCTGTTTTGTGTTTTACTTAATGAAATAAAATAATCTGCTAACTGTCCCACTGCATAGAAATATTCCATGTCGCTTTCTATTTCACAATCCTGCTGCTGATTGATTTTTTCCCGCAATGCATTTCGTATATCATGATATTTATCTGCCATATGATCTCCTCCAAAATATTCACTTAATGAACACATTAAATTAAACTGTTGTCTGACTTTTTTTGTATATCCGTTTTGCAGGGAGTTTTTGATCATGTCAAAACATACTCTGTGCAAAATGTGATCAATATTTGCCTCCCGTCCCTTATACAACCACGCAAAAATGGAAGCTCTCGACCAAATCAAATTTCTTTTAATTGCACCCTCAGCACCAAGCTGATCTTCCGGTGTAAAATAATTTCCAATTAGCCAGTTCGAAAATATAACCTCATTGATTACATCCTGCAATCCCTGCCGATTGGTATAGTCTTTATACCACTCTCCTGACGCATCGCATCCCAGCACATCATAGTAATGGAATACCTTTCGCAGCTCATATTTATAATCGACAATGGTATCCTGATGCAGAATTTCAACTTCTTTTCCTTTCTGGATTTGTATGAAGAAACCGGAAAACTCCCCTTTTACCATTTCCCCCTTCTTTTTAGGAAGTATCTTCTTTTTTTCATAATCAAAGAAAATATTCATACATCCCAAATTTGCCTGATTCATCAGATAGTCAAAAAATTTTCTCTGCTGCAACGCCTCCTGCGTTGTAATCATATAAGGAATCGTGACTTTACGCGTCTTATTTTCCAAAAATGGTTTCTTAGCATTTAAGCCAAGATTATCATTTGGAAGACCAAAAATCTGATCGTCCAGCTCCATATTATAATCATTTTTATTAAAGATTTTGGTCACAAGATATCGTTGCTCTTCTTTTATATAAAGTAACTCATCCTCTTCAAAGAAAATCTTTAAATAATTCTTTTTCTTTAAATTTAAACCAAATTCATCCAGACAAAAGACATGTTCTTTCAGCCAATCCCGATGCTGCTCTAGCTTCTCCTGATCCACTTCCCCGACCTGATCTAAAATATAGTCGTACATTTTTCGCTCCTGTGGCTTTTTGTACTTTTCTGCCGGATTTTTTAACACATCAAAATAACGGTCGAGCGCCTGCATGTCCATTTTCCCGTTCTCAAAGCTTTCCCACTTCACCCAGAATGCACAGTAATTATTGGAATGTATGACTTTTTTCGGGTCCTGTGGCTTGTCCATGCTCACTAACCGGCTGTGATAATCATAAAATTTCAACTGATAATACGCATCCGATGCCTCATCCCAGTCTGTCTGTACAGTTCTGGTTTTTTTATCCATCGTAACCGTGCATTTTTCTACTTTTCCATCTTTATGTACAATCAGATAATCCCCATCTGCCGGAACATAGGTATCCAGAATCAGGTGATCCCCATCCCCACATAGCTGTTTGGTCTGTTCCAGTTGTTCGTTAAATATTTCAAGACAGTCCTTTAACATATTCGCTATCACCTCCCCTGTTATTTATAAATAACGATAATTACATGTTCCTGCGCCTCTTGAATTGAGTTCTCCCAGGCCTGCCCCCAGCATAAAATAAGTCAATTCTTGTGCCTGCTTATTATCCGCAATTTTAAGGTTGATCTTATCACCCAACAATGTTATCTTTTTACTGTCATAGGATAATGCAATTGGTTTTTTATTCAAAAATGTAATCTGCGTATACCACTGGAAATCCTCATTGACCTCTTCTCCCGTATACTGCTTATACTTTTTGACTGCATTGGAAAAAAGACGCTGCTCAAATACCTCTATCGGATATTTCCCCCTCCAATATCCGTCCTCAAACTTCATCACCAACGGTGTCAACACGTAAATCTCGCTGATTGTTTTTTTCGGAAGAATCCTGTTTTCTGCCACCAGCCCCTTCAGTTCTCTGGTGTAATGATTTGGCAGGACTTTGGAGAAATATTTTGCCAGATCTACATTGACCGTCCGAATCCGAAATGTATAAATATGATCCTTTAAATATCCACCGTCTTTTTCGATTGGGTATAACATATCATAGGAATATAACTTGTATTTGTTATCTTCGTGATATTTTATCCACTGATCATCCAACCCCAAAGCAGAATCTATAAACGCTGCTTCTTTTCCCAATAATTGCTCTGTGGGAATATCCACTAGAGTATAAATTTTTAGTTTTATTTCATATACTGCTATTCCCATTCTCTCTCCTTGCTTTCAACTCTATTTATTAGGTTTGTTACAATATATCATATATTTTTTCATATTTCAACAATAATTATGAATAATTTTTTTCTTTCTTGAAATCAACCATTCTTCACGTCTATAATACTATTAGTCGATTTTTCATGATCATTTTTTAACCGTAACATCTTAATGTTTTGAAATACTCAATTTATAAGGTACTTTCAAAATCATAAACCTCAACATACGATGTATTAACATCTTTTTAAACAGAAACAGCAGGAAATTCACGGCTTCTCATCATGAATTTCCTGCTGTTTTCTTCTCAAATTTGATTTGACAGGTTTTCTGAAAATTTAATTGTTCTCATTAACCTCTTTCCAGAATTTATTTTTCTCCCCTTACTTATTTCACATCTCCCCAGAATTCATTCCACTCACCGCCACCCATAGTGACAAAATATTTCAGCCAGACCTTCCACTGATCCATCTCTTCATCCGTCTCATGATCCTTAATCACCGAAAGCAGCCGATCCATCCGCACAATGTAATCCGGATCTTTTACAAAATGCTTTTCATCATAATAGCGTTTTAATTTATGTATTGCTGCAATTGCGGCTTTTTCCGTAAATCGTTCCTGTTCGAGTGCACAGTTATATTCCGGCACAGAATGAATGTAGTTCACACACGCACGATACCACTTTATCATAGCTGTTCTAACACCTCATCTCCATACCGGGCACGGATCTGCTGTTCCAACGAGACAAACACTCCAATATACTGATGCAGAATTTTTTCAACCAGTTGCTGTGCTGCTTCTTCATTATAAATATGTGTGGCATCATTTCGATCACGCAACATTTCCAGCCATACATCTTCTTCCATAAAATGAAAATAGGCATACGCGGTCTTAATAATTTCTCTGGGAGATCCCATTGCAGCCTGATTTGCTCCTTCATACCTCAACAACTCCTTTAATACCTTCCAGCCTAATTCAAACTGAATATAAAATTTATCTATAATGCCACTTACTATAAATTCGTTGGTGACATCTTCCTGTTCTGCCCGACAAAGCACCTGCAAATGTCTAACATACTGATCAAACTTTTTCATATAAAACAACCCCATCTTTCTCTATCTCGGATACCAATTCAGATGACACGTATTTATCATCCATATTGATAACATCCAGCTTTAAAAGCGACCACAGATCTTCATTTAAACTATCTGACAAACCTCCAAAATCTGCACATCCATAAATCGCCAGATCGATATCGCTTTTTGGCATATTAGTTCCACGCGCACGTGATCCAAATAATACTACTTTTTTCACCTGATATTTTTTTGAAATTTCCACTATCTGCCGATATACATTTTGTATGTTACGGTTCTGATTCTCTTTCATCACAATCATTATCCCTGTTTTCTGTTATTTCAGTGATCTTATTATACGCCAGATTCTATAAGGAATGCAACCGGCCATTGCTTTCCCAACAAATGAAAAAAGGATCCCTTACCACGGTAAGGTTTCCTTTTTCTCCTAGTCATAAATCTGCTTCAGTTTTTCTATATCAATTGTAAGTTGCCTGTCACCATCTTTTACTTTTGCAATGACCGGCACGCCTGTTAATTCCTCAATCATTCTTTCATTATCTTCCTGCATGGTTCCACCTGCATAATGATTCAGAATGACTCCTTTTACACACATTCCATGATTTCGAATATATTCTACTGTCAGGACAACCGCGTTAATCGTGCCAAGACCGGCATCCGCGATCACCAGAGTATCCAGATGCAACATCTTTACGATATCTTCCAGCAACATCTTATGTTCCCCGTCCCAGCGGATCGGACATACAATACCGCCACTTCCTTCTACCGTAACATAATCAAATTTGCCCGTTACCTTTTCAAAATCCTCTTTTACCTTTTCAGGATCAACCGGATTTCCTTCCATTCGGGCAGCCAGATGCGGAGATACCGCATTTTGATACAAATACGATAACAGGCTGGTATCTTCCTGTGCAATCCCCGCAATCTTCTTCACATATCCCGCATCACTTTCCGCTATGGACGGTGCTCCTGATAAGGCAGCTTTATAGTAACCTGCATGGATTCCTGCATCTGCCAGTTTTTTCACTATCAATGCAGTGACATACGTCTTCCCTATATCCGTGCCGGTGCCTGTCACAAAAATTCCTTTTGCCATAATCTCTTCCGTCATCCTTTCCGTCAGTTCAGATAAAATCCGTTTTTCCGCATCTTAAGACCTACGCCGGATGCCAGCAGACATAATACAAAATCCCCTGGCATGTCCAATGGAAAACAGGATAAAAAAATCACAGCAAGTGTTGCCGGCGTATGTGCATAAAAGTTCAGGATCATATATTTATATATAATTCCGATTGCATAAGTCACAACAAAACCGGCCAGACAGGCGAGCAGATAATACTTATAACCAGCCTTCATCTTTTCACACAATTTTCCGGTTACAAATGCACTTGCAATAAATCCGATCAGATAACCAAAACTCGGTCGGAATATATAACCGATTCCTCCACCCGCTGCAAAAATCGGAACCCCGATAAGTCCCAGTAAAACATAACACCCAACGGAAATTGCTCCCCTGTTTCCTCCCAGAATCAATCCTGCAAGCAATACAAAGAAAAACTGCAGTGTAAAATAATCCATATAAGGAACCGGAATCTGAATAAAAGCTCCTACTGCAACCAGAGCTGTGAACATTGCGCATAATACCATACTTCTGGTCGATAATCGTTTTGTTTTTGTACTTTCCAAATTGTTAACCCTCCATTCGACTTATGGTTAACAATTTAGCGCATTTTCCTTCAATTGTCAACCATTCTTTTAGCCGAGTTGACAATTGGATTGATGCAACATTTTATACTATCTGGAAGTCTTAGGCTTTTTTACATATTTTGCATATAAGAAACAACTAATGACAACTACTACCACACAGAATGCCGCTAAAATTTCAAAAATCTGCATATAACCGGCAGCCCCCTGCGTTTTATCGAGTATAGAACCAAAGAAAGTGCTCAAAAACATATCTGGCAGATATCCGATAATTGATGCAATTCCAATTGCTGTTCCTGCTACTTTAATCGGAATATTAATTTCATGCATAGTAGAAAACATAACTCCATATAAGCACATGCTGAACAATCCCGGAATCAGTGTCAAAACGGCAACCAGCATTGCCGGAGCCTGACTTCCCACTAATATTACCAGCACAATGGAAACGGCCAGAATCGCTCCTCCAAACCGAAACCAGTTCAGTGTGGACTTAAATACTTTATCTGCAAGAATTCCGCCAAGAGGTGCTGCAATGAGCATAACTACATATGTACGGAGTACGGAGCAGACACCTGCGACTGTTGTTGATAAACCGACAATATCTGTCAGGTATGGTGTAAAATAAGAGGAGCAGCTGTACACACCATAAATACAGAAGAACATAACTGCAGTCAGCCATACTGCCGGATTTTTTAACACTACACCAATATCACTAAAATGAAATTTATCTTCCTCTGCAGTAGAAATATCTTTATCTGTTTTTCCTTCCATAAAAATTGCAAGCAGTATTGCGGCAAGTATGGTAAATACAGCCATGGAAATCACGGCAAAAAAGAATCCCATCTGTTCATTTTTGTCACCGCCGCCGAGATTATATGCCCAAAGGTTTACAACTGCAATAATTGCTGCTGTTGTTCCATTTGCCGCATAATATACCCCATACATGCGTCCCTGTTCTTCTTCTGTACCAATAATTCGAATTGCTTTTAAAAGTGCCGTCCAAAAGACAAAACCGGATCCCAGTGCAAGCAGAAGCCAGATAACAAGCGAAATTCCAAATGCTACTGATCCTGGGAGGCCAAGAAAAATTGTTATGGCAAAAATAATTGTCAATGCCGAAGTCGCCAGCAACGATAATATCAGTGCTTTTTTAGGATTTACTTTATCTGCCAGAATCCCTCCGGGAATATAAAGAATTACACATCCTATTGCATACATGGTAAGAAGCATTCCGGATTGTGCATTACTAATATGCAATACATGAATCAGCGGGTTATAAAATACATATTTCAAATACGGGAAGATATAAATTGATCCCCCGGCAAGTCCCAGAACAATTAATGTCAGATATTTTTTCAATGTTTGATTCATAATTTTATTCCTTTCTTTTTATTTCTAAATCATTTTCGATCTTTATGATCTCTTCTTTTGTTTTATTTCCATAGTCTTCTTTCATCGCTTTCAGCACAGAAGCTGACATCAGACCCGTGATAAAAATCAGTGGAAATCCCAATACAATTGCGAACCTCTGCACGAGCTGCAATCCTCCGGTAAAAGAAAGTGCAATTGCAAGTGCAAATATTGCGAGTGCCCAGCTGAACCGGTTATAAAGATGTGGATCTTCATCCGGATGCAGCCCCTTTGAGGTTGCTGATCCAAGTACCATCGCTGTAGAATCTATGGTTGTCGCCAGAAATACAAAACAAAGTATAATCAATACGACAATAAACACTTTACTGAGTGGTAACGTCTGCATAATGGCAAGAACAGCTTTTCCATTTCCTTCATTTTTTACAATGGAAACCAAATCGACAATTCCATGTTTTTGCAGATATAAAGAATATCCTCCAAGAATGCCAAGAAATGTACAGCATCCAAGACTTCCCCATATCATTTGTCCAAGAAGAACCTGCTTTAATGTCCTTCCCCGGGAGACTTTTGCCACAAACATGCCCATAATCGGAATAAAAATCAGCCACCATCCCCAGTAGAACATCGTCCAGTCATTTACAAATTTTCTGTCCCCAAAAGGATCTGTGTTAAACATCATGCGCGGCAGTTCATCCAGATACAATCCAATGCTGTTCATCTCCATTCTTATAATGTCATTCATTGGAGATACCAAAAAGAAAGCAATCAGAAATGCAAAAATAATGAGCATATTCACATTTGTAAGTTTCCGGATTCCATTATCCATTCCCCGGAAAACACTCCATCCAAAAATAAGAAACCATACAAGAAACACAAACAATTGCAGCCAGACGGTCTGTTTGATACCAAAGGTATCCGCAATCAGTTCCGACATGACCGGAACTCCCAGTCCAAGAGAAGTTGTAATGGAAGCTACAATACCGAGGGCCACAATCGAATCAATAATCTTTCCTACCCAGGAATTTGCAAACTTTCCTTCGAATAATGGCACCAGCGTATCGGAAATCTTTACACTTTTACTGTTTCTTTTATAAAGCATGTAAGAAATGGCAGCGATTGCAGGTACATAAAATGCCCATGCACTTATTCCCCAGTGGAACTGTCCATACATATGTGCATATTCATATGCTTTATTCGACATCGCTTTGATATGAAATGGTGTATTGGTCAGATAACTTACCGGTTCCACAAATCCAAGAATTACCGTACTTGATCCTGCTCCGGAAGTAAAGATCATAGCCGCCCAGCTAAAAGTCGAAAATCTTGGTTTTTCTTCCGGACCACCCAGTTTTATATTTCCGTATTTACCAAAATACAGGTAAAAAAATAATACAAAACAACCACAATTTGTCAGAATATAAAGCCATCCAAACTTTTCTACCGCAAGCGAGAACAGTCCATTTATCCAACCAGTAATCATTTCCGGGCAGACACCCAACAAAATCAACAGTAGAATGATCATTGCAAATGTCATGACGTATACTCTTTTATCCAATTGTTTCAGAGCTTCCCTCATAATGTTTTTCATCTCCCTTTCTGTTTATGACAAACGCTGTTCTCATGTCCTGTGGTATATCCCTGTTACTTCTTCCAGGCTGTGACGTCTACATCATTCACCATGCGAAATACCTTATCTTTTTCCCCTCTAAGGATATAACAAAGATTCTCTGCTGCAATTCTCTGACATTCATACAGTGCAAAATCAGAATAAAATGCAGTATGAGGTGTTAATACAACATCCTCCCTTCCCACAAACGGGCTCTTTAAAGTATTTTCATTGGTTTCTTCTACCAGCACATCCAATCCGGCTCCAAAAACTCTGCCATCATTTAACGCATCCAAAAGTGCGGCTTCGTCAATCATCGCACCCCGTGACACATTTACGATCACCGGTTTCTTTTTCATCTGATCAAAGGCTTCTTTATTTAAAATATTAACGTTTTCATCGGTCAGACGCATATGAAGACTGATCACATCGGAAGTGGCAAACAGTTCTTCCTTTGAAACAAGTTTTACCCCAAGGCTTTCCGCCACCTCCGGTTTGCAGGAAGGACTATATGCAATAACATGCATTCCAAAACCCTGTGCTCTTTTTGCAACCGCTTTTCCGATTTTTCCAAGCCCCATAATGCCAAACGTAGATCCTTCAAGACGAATCATTCCGGAAGTAGAATTATAATCGTAGACATGTTTATATTCGATTTCCCTGTCATAATGTTTTAATTTTCTGGCTACCGCAAGCATTAATGCTATTGCATGATCCGCAACCTCCTGCGTACAGTACTCTCCAATAACGGCAACTGCAGTATCCTGTCCCTGTGCAGCATCTGCATCTACAAAATTGTACCCGGTTGCCTCAATGGAAATGCCTTTCAGATCCGGATTACTCTGGATAATCTCCCTGGGAAACTCCAGATAAGAAGTTAAAATACCATCTGCATCTTTAATGGCATTTTTTAATGCTTCATTATCTCCTTCATGTACATATAAAGAAATCTCGGTATCCTCTCCCAGCATTTTTTTGAAAATTCCTTTTTCAATTTCAAGATCCCTGTTAAGTGGTTCCTTATAATCACAAATTGCTACTTTCATCATCCGCCTCCATTATTTCATTGCATCAAACACTTCCTGTATTCCCTGTAAGAACTGTTTATTCTGTTCAGTCGTTCCAATGCTGACACGAAGATGTTTGTCATATCCCCATCCTCCGCAAGGTCTTACAATAATTCCTTTCTGAAGTAATTGTTCTGCTACATCTGCTGCCGGATATGGAGTTTCAAAGAAGACGAAATTCGCATACGATGGATAGCACCTGCATCCCAGCTTTGTCAGTTCCTCATTTAACCATTCTCTGTCTTTGATCATGAGATTTCCATATTTTTTACACTCTTCCCTGTTTTCCATCAATGCTACCGCACCGGCAAGTCCAATACGGTTTGCATTGAATGGCTCACTTACGGTATCGTACCAGTTTACAAATTCCGGTGATGCTACCAGATATCCGATTCGTCCACCGGCAAGTCCGTAATATTTTGAAAATGTATGAATATCTATTACATTCTTTCCTTCTTTAATGAACTTCATGACATCAGGCAAAAGATCCGGATCACAGAATTCCGCGTAAGCCTCATCCAATACCATCCAGCAGTCTTCCGGCATTGCATCAATAAAAGAAGCAAAACTCTCTTTCTCAATTATGGACCCCGTTGGATTGTTTGGATTACATATCCACACAATTTTTGTTTTTGGTGTCAATGCTTTCTTAAAATCCTCAAGGTCAATGGTATATGCATCATTCAATGGTACTTCTACGACTTTTGCCCCCATAATCTTAGATATTTCACGGTATAAGCGGTATGACTGCTGTGGTACAATCACTTCATCTCCATCTTCCAGCAGCGTCTTTGCTACCGAATCGAGCACATTTCCGGCACCATGTCCCAGACTTACCCAGTCTCCTGTAACTCCAAGGCGTTCTCCAACCAGTTCCTTTAAGCGGATATAATTCTTTTCCGGATAAATATTAATTCTTCCAACTTCTGCCTGCATTGCTTTATAAGCCGTTTCATAAGGGCCATACTGATTCTCGTTAGATCCCAGCTTAATAACACTGCTTAAACCATACTCAGCCATAACCTCATCCATACTTTTTCCTGATACATACTTTTCGCAATCATATGCCTCTTTACGAATTCCTTTTACCATTTTTGTTTCCTCCATAATGTTTGTGTCATTTTTCTCTCACAGAGATCTGTTGCTTTCCCGATGCATGCTTTTTCGGAAAATAAAAAAGATGCCATCTCCCCCTTGGGGAAATGACATCTTTGTCTTTCTGCGATGATTATATGTCCTTTCGCTAAATCAAATCAACATTTTCCGTCTTTTTTAAAATAATTTATCTGTTTTTTCATTTATAGTTTAATTTATTTAACATCTGATTATTTTTTTAAAGTATCCGTCTGTTTTTCATCGTCATTTAGCTCTGTTGGGAAAAGAACCTGTCTGTGCTCCGACGAAGTCAGAAATACAATATCGGTCTGTGTATCCCCGAATTCCTGTAACCGTTGAATAAAAGCATCCAGCTTTTGTGTCGATTCAAAAACGGTTTCCAGTAAAATGGCATAATTGCCTGTTATCGTATAGCATGCCAATACATTGCGATATTTTTCAATATATTCCAAAAACTGTGAACGCTTTTTTCTGTTAAGAGCCAGTTTTATAAATGCTTTAATGCCCATTCCCACCCGTTCCATATTGATTTGTGCATGATATCCCTCAATATATCCTTTATTCTCGAGATGCTGTATGCGGATCGTCACCGCCGGGGAAGATAAAAACACCTGCTCAGCAATATCTTTTACCGGAGTCCTGGCATTTTTTTGCAGGATATTTAATATTTTCCAATCAATCTTATCCAAATCTTTTGCCACAACCTTTTCCCACTTTCTTTTCATATTTTGTATGAATAATTATACCATTATCCTCGCTTTTATGCTATTATCAATAAATAGAACCATCTTTATGTTTTCTTTGTTTCCAACAGATAAGAGGTATTGCGTTTATGAAAAAGAAAATGAATTTTGAAGAAGCATTAAATATATTTATGCCTTTAGGAAAAGAAATCCTTGATTGGATGAATGATCATCCGGAAATATCCGGACATGAAAAACAAACCTGTGCCTATCTGGTAAAACAGCTTCGGGAGCACGGATATAAAGTTACTTCACCTACCAAACGAATCAAATATTCTTTTTTTGCCAAGCGCGAGGATTCTTCTGTAAAAAAGCCAAAGATTGCGTTATTATGCGAATATGATGCAGTAGAAGGGGTCGGTCACAGCTGTGGACATTCGGCAAGCTGTGCTGCCAGCATTATCTGTGCTCTCGCCTTAAACACTGCATATGAAGATTTTCCTTTTGATATTGAATTGATCGGCACCCCAAACGAAGAAGTAGCCGGAGCCAAAATTGCGATGTTGGAAAAAGGACTTTTCAGTCCGTACGAATTTGCCATACTTTCCCAGATGAGTGCTGTGAATTCTACCTGTTTTCGTACACTTGCAGCCAGTGATCTGATTGTACACTTTTTCGGAAAAGCTGCTCACGCATCTGTCAATCCATGGGAAGGGATTAACTCTCTCAATGGTGTCCAGCTCTTTTTCCACGCGATTGATCTGCTTCGTCCTTATCTCGAACCCGGCAGTCAGGTGAGCGGGATTATTCAGGATGGTGGCACAGTGCCTAACCTGATCCCGGACAAAGCAAGTGCTTACATTTATTTACGTGCCAACCGCTATGAACAGATTCTGCGTCTGAAGGAACGCATTCAAAACTGTGCCAAAGGCTCTGCAATCGCTACGGAAAACAGATTTACAACAGAACAGTTAAACCCTACCTATGCCGAAATTTTCTGTGGTCCGACAACAGAAAAAATTCTTGGAAAAGTAATGGATCAATTAGGTCTATCCCGCCAGGAAACGGGTACAATTAACGGTTCCAGCGATGTCGGCAACGTAAATCTTGAAATACCGGTTCTTTATCCTATGATTTCTATTGGTAAAAATGTTCCATTATACTCTAAAGAATTCTCCGAATGTATGAAGGGAGAACCTGGTGAAACCGGAATGAAAAACGGGGCATTGGTCATGGGAAATGCAATCATTTACCTTGCGATGCATCCTCTCGAACTTAGCTCCATAAAGGAAGAACATGACTGCTACAGGGGATAACACCCCACCGCTACTTCTCCTCCGTCACAACCGGCACTTCCCGCTGTTCCACAGATGTAGAAAACACAATCTGCGTCTTTGTACGCCCAAACTGCTGCAGTTCATTGATAAAATGATCCAGCTGTGCCGTGGTCTCAAACAATGTCTCAATCAGCATCGAATAATCCCCTGTCACACAATTGCACTCCACCACATTTGGAATTTTTTCAATGAACGGATAAAATACCGGCTTCTGCAGCGGCTCCACCTCCAGATTGATGAAAGCCTTAATATGGTAATTAAGATACTGCGGATTTACCCTTGCCGTGTAGCCGATGATCACACCCTCGTGTTCAAGTTTTTCAATTCTTGCAGACACCGATGGTGATGACAAAAATACCTGTGCGGCAATCTCCTTGAGCGGTGTGCGGGCATTTTTCTGCAGAATCTGTATAATTTTTTTATCTACTTTATCCAGTTTTTTCATGACACAAACCTCGATTTTTCCATAAATGCGCAAAGAAGGACACCTGCTTAGACGCCTGTGTCCTTCTTTTTACAATCATTTTTAAATTATGAGGTCATTATAGCACAGGTATTTACATTTGCAATCCCCAATAACAGCTCATTTTTTATATCCCACCCCTGTAAAATTGCCTTATTTTATTAGGTTTCCTCTATTTTTTCTTTATTTTATTTGTCTATACATCTTAATTTCTGGCTGTTTTTCCAAATATCGCTTAAAGTATTTACCTTTGATGTCAGGAGTGCTATTCTCGTCCCATTGAAAAAAGCGCGCAGAAAAGAAACAAACAGACAACTGATAACAGAAGAATATAAGGAGATCAAATTATGAAAGAATACATGCGTTTAGAATCAGATTCCATCGGAACCATGGAAGTACCAGAAGATGCTTATTACGGAGTACAGGCTTTACGGGCAAAAGAAAACTTTCCGATCACCGGCACCCGGTTACACCCCGTTTTCATTAAAAACCTTGCAAAAATAAAACGTGCAGCCGCCATTACCAACCGGAAAGCCGGAAGGTTGAAACCGGAAATTGCCAACGCCATCGAATCTGCATGCACCGAAGTCGTCTGTGGCATGTTTGACAAAGAATTCATTGTCGACGGCATACAGGGCGGTGCCGGAACCAGTGCCAACATGAACATGAACGAAGTCATTGCCAACCGCGCCATCGAAATGCTCTGTGGCAAAAAAGGAGATTACACCATTGTTCATCCAAACGACCACGTCAATATGGCACAGTCCACAAACGATGTCATTCCAACCGCCGGAAAATTAACGGTTCTCGATCTTCTCAAGCCTTTAGACAAAAGCCTTTCCCTTTTAACGGATGCCTTATATGACAAAGCTGCAGCGTTTGACCACATTGTAAAAATCGGACGTACACAGCTCGAAGACGCTGTGCCGATGCGTCTGGGTCAGACGTTCCATTCTTATGCCACCATGATTTCCCGTGACCGTGACCGTCTTACAAAAGTCCGCACGGAAATGTATCCCGTAAACATGGGTGCAACCGCTATCGGCACAGCAATCAATACGTCCCCGTTTTATTTAGATAATATTGTACCAACCCTTGGAAAGATCGCCGGCTACCCACTGACCCAGGCCGACGATCTGTTTGATGCCACCGAGAATCTGGACGGATTTGTACGCGTTTCCTCCTGCCTGAAAGCATGTGCGGTCAACTTATCCAAAATGTGTAATGACCTGCGTATCCTTGCAAGCGGACCAAAAGCCGGGTTCGGTGAGATTACACTTCCGGCTATGCAGAATGGTTCTTCCATTATGCCCGGCAAAATCAATCCGGTCATTCCGGAAGTTGTCTCGCAGGTTGCGTTTCACATTATCGGTCACGACACGACCATCACTATGGCAGCAGAAGCCGGTCAGATGGAATTAAACGCTTTTGAACCGGTTGTTTTTTACAATCTTTTTGACTCCATTACCACACTGACACACGCAGTGGATACTCTGACCGCCAACTGCATCCTCGGCATCACCGCAAATGAAAAACGCTGCCGCGAACTTCTCGATGCAAGCGTCGGTATCACCACCGCCCTGTGTCCGTACATCGGCTACAAAAAAGCTGCAAGTCTGGCAAAAGAATCCTTAAAAACAGATATTCCAGTTAAAACTCTTGTATTGAAATACGGTCTGTTAAAAGAAAGCGAACTGGATTCTATTCTCGATCCTTATGCAATGACCGAAGCCAGAACCAGACAGACACAGGCAAAAGCCGTATAATAAGATTTATCTTTTGTGCAAACTATGCTATAGTAATGGCATAAACCACTACACAAGGAGGTACTCATAATGGAAACAGTAACAGAAGTAGTTAAAAACATGGCCGGCGGAGATGGCGAAGTAACCATCAAACGCATCCTCGGAGAAAAAGAATTAAACGGAAAATGTGGTCTGTATGCACAGGTAACCATTCAGCCGGGATCTTCTCTTGGTTATCACGAACATAAAAATGAAAGCGAGACGTATTACATTCTTTCCGGTACCGCAGAATATAACGATAACGGAACCACACGCACTGTAAAAGCCGGAGATGTAACCTATACACCAGACGGATGCGGACACGCTTTAAAACCGATTGGCAATGAGCCGGTTGTATTTATGGCTCTGATCATCTTTGATTAATTTATTTTAGAAACATGCAAAAGGACCGGCTATCCCAAAAGGCAGCCGGTCTTAAAGCTGGCAGAACTCTTTCCCATATCTGAGGCGGGGCCAAACGTGGAAGATGGATGAATTAAATAAATGCAATCATATACAGCGGCAATGTAATGATACCATCTTCGCCCACACCGATATTTCCATCTGCAAATTTATACCCATAAGAAATATCTTTATGATTCTTCATAAGTGACTTTAAGGAATTTGCCCTCGTATTTCCGCCTTTTACTTCAATCGGAACTACCATTCCATCTTTTTGGATCACTACATCTATTTCTCTTTTCGTTGTCTCATTTTTATAAAAATATAACTGATATCCCTTTTTATACAGAGCATCTGTTATTGCATATTCATAGATACCGCCTTTGGAATTTCCCTCTAAAGTGTTTTCTACAATATGCTGTTTTAATGAAAAGTCCTTCATCGCCATCAACAATGATAAATCAGTTGTATAAGCCCGGAAAAAATCATCTCTTGCATAATCATCCAGATCAAATCTGACATCCGTCACAAGTTTACTTAAATGTACCATATCTGCACGAAGCAACCACTCAATACTTGAAAAATACTTTTGTGCTCTGCCTCCATGCTCAACTTCTTTATATTGAAATTTGTGGTTTTCTTTATCAAGCAGCTGCTTTGCAAGTGAAAGATAACATTTCTCTGCTTTTACCTTTTCTTCCGCAGTTGCATAATGTGCTATATCATACTGATATCCCAATAAGAGGCTCCTCTGTATCTTATCAACCTCTCTGAAATCCTTTGTATCTACATATTTCTGTACAGCTTCCGGCATACCACCTATTGCTATATACTGTCTGTAATAATTCATCATTTGGGAATGAATCGCCTCAGGTATCACGGTCTTTGATTCCAGATATCCGCAGAGGTTTCCGATCATGTCTTCAGAAATCCCCATTCCCCAGAGAAACTCTTCAAAATCCAGTGGATACATATCAATGTCTGTTTCGTAACCGACCGGAATTGAGAGGTTATGTTTTAGCAGTCATTGGTAGAGCGCTCGTTGTTGTTGGATATATGGGCAATATTCCGCTTATGATGGCGTTTACAGCTCTTGCAGCATTAGGACAGGGACCATGGCAGGGAGATATGAATGCAGTCATTAGTTGCAAATGTCATGTCAAAGCGGATTAACGGTAGTTTTCACTTTACACGGAAATAAAGTACGAAATTAGCCTTTTTCATCAAAAAAATTTTTTTACTTTTTCATTTATATGTCAATCTTCGCGCAGCCTTACAACATTCCGCGCCGACCGTCTGCGTTCTTCTTCCTGAGCCGCATAATGTTTTCTTGTCGTATTTACATCACTGTGTCCAAGGACATCAGCAACCAGATAGATATCACCGGTTTCCCTGTATAATTCTGTACCATAGGTACTTCTTAATTTATGTGGAGTGATATGCTTCATAGGGATAACACCTTCAGAATATTTCTTCACCAACATTTCAACAGAACGAACAGACATTCGTTTTCTCTGACTGGATAAGAAGAGAGCATTTTCATGTCCGGACACCGGCTCTATATGTTTGCGTTCCTCAAAATAATCCGTTAAAGCAGCTGTAACTTCATCACCGAAGTAGACATAAGATTCATAACCGCCTTTTCTGGTTACCTTCACTCGACCATTATTAAAATCCACATCATTCAGATCGATGCCGACACATTCCGATACCCTTATGCCGGTTCCCAGCATAAGGGTTAGAATTGCAAGATCACGAACCTTTGTTTTTGCATGATATGCCTGTTGGTGCTCGGTTAAATGATCACCATATTCAACAGCATCTAAAAAATCCGCAATCTCATTTATGTCTAATCTGGTTATTGTTTTTCCATGAATCTTTGGCATATCTACTTTTTCAGCCGGATTTGAACTTATACGGTTATTTTTATAGAGATATGCATAGAATACACGTAAAGCCGATAATTTACGTTTAATTGCCTGTTCACCGTTCGTATAGATCTTTCCGTTTTTTTCATAATATTTCAAATATTCCAGATATTCCTCGATGTCTTCAGCCTCAAGCCTTGAAATATCATCCAAGGTGATATCGATCGGCTTACGTCCACGAAACTGTGGACATTCGCTGCATAAAAAGTTATAAAATGTCTTTATGTCGATGGCATAACCAAGTCGCGTTCTGGATGAAGCCTTATTTTCAATTCCTCGAAAGACAACCTTGACATATGAAGGAAGCTCTGCAAGAATATCTCTTAGTGAAATTGTATTTTTTATATTGATGTCATTTGTATATTCATTTGCCATAATAGATTTACCTTCCTATTATTCCGATGTAACTTTTCGTAAAAACTTTAGTTTAACGAAGAGTTGACCGTATATAGTTTAACATTTTAAACGTTGTAAGTCTACATGCATCTGGAAAATTCCAGATGCTTTTTTTATTGTCTAAAATTTCCCCCTTTTACTCATTATTGAAAGCGTTTGAACCCCCTCAAAGCCGGGGCGTGTTGTTCCGTCCCGGTTCTCTCTAAAACAGGTGAGGGGATATTTAATACATCACAAATTAATGTTGTAGGGTGGCGCGTCCGCGCTAAAAATATAAAGAAAGATAAGAGGTAA
>ERZ772892.411-NODE-411-length-53936-cov-37.909207_pt1 | contig 53936 bp, 47 predicted proteins | sample MGYA00512126_ERZ772892 | MGnify/ENA primary metagenome ERZ772892 (study PRJEB29015, sample SAMEA2737697) | human gut metagenome | biome: human gut; feature: human-associated habitat; material: faeces | place: China | collected 2012 ... | reverse complement strand
GTGCTGATGGACATGAAGAAATATAACTCGCAGGAGGGTATAAGCATCAGCAGCATGCCGGCAGGTGCATACATCATCTCTACAAGGCTGGGCTCTGTAAAGGTGTGGAACAGATAGGATTATATTAGCAAGATAGAAAATGCAACGTCCGCAGATTCTGCCTGATGCAGACATCTGCGGACGTTGTTTTATTTCGGCCGGCTTCAGGGCCGTATGTGTTCTGTGTTATGCCGCCGCTTATTGCGGTGCCGTGGCATTATTGCTGTTGCTTTGCTGATTTGATGTGCTCCTGCGCGAAGTGCCACACCACGATGCCTGCCGTTACCGACACGTTGAGCGAGTGCTTCGTGCCGAATTGCGGTATCTCAAGGCATCCGTCGCTGGCGTCAACCACCTCCTGGCGCACGCCCTTCACCTCGTTGCCCAGCACGACGGCATAGCGTTGGCCTGCGTCGGGCACAAACTCGTTGAGCATGGTGCTGCCTTCACACTGCTCCACGGCCATCACCTTGCATCCCATGGCGTGCAGTTCGCTTACGGCTTCGGCAGCCGTCTTGAAGTAGCGCCACTCAACGCTGTCCTCAGCTCCGAGCGCCGTCTTGTGTATCTCTACGTGAGGCGGACATGCCGTGATGCCGCAGAGCCACACAGCCTCTACGCGGAAAGCATCGCACGAGCGGAACACCGAGCCTACGTTATACAGGCTCCTCACATCGTCGAGCACCACGATGAGTGGCATCTTCTCAGAACTCTTGAACTCGTCTACCGTCAGACGGTTCATCTCCGTAACCTTTAACTTGCGCATCGATTCAAATTGAGAATTGATAATTGAGAATTGAAAATTATGATTTGACCAAGAAGGCGGAAATTATGAATTGTCAATTCAAATGAATTCTTCACTCTTCACTTTTAGTTTTTAACTTTGAACGCCAGCGCATACATTCTGATCTGCTTGACCATGGCCAGCAGACCGTTTGAGCGGGTGGGCGAGAGGTGATCTTTCAGACCGATGCGGTCGATGAAATAGAGGTCTGTGTCGAGAATCTCCTGCGGTGTGTGTCCGCTCAGCACGCGTATCAGCAGGGCGATGATGCCCTTCACGATGAGCGCGTCGCTCTCAGCCGTGAAATAAATCTTGCCGTCCTCATAGTCAGCCTGCAGCCACACGCGGCTCTGACAGCCATCAATGAGGTTACTCTCCGTCTTATACTTGTCGTCGAGCGGCTTCTGTTCGTTGCCCAGGTCAATGAGCAACTGATATTTGTCCATCCAGTCGGTGAAGTCAGAAAACTCCTCAATCACCTCGTCCTGTGCTTCATTTATTGTCATAATATCCTTTGTTTTTTATGTGTTTATTTAATTCGTATGTCAAGGAGAAACCAATAGCTTCCGTTTCTATTCTGTCGTCATAAGCAGCTTTGTCATATTTGCTCTTACGCAACAAGTCATTTGACTTTAACTTCTTTAACTACTCTAACTCCTTTAACTCCTAAATTTAATACTTCGGCTCCACCTTAACCAGCTTAAACAGCTTGTCGCTCGGTCTCACCTTGTCAGGCACGCGGAACGATACGCGGGTGCCTTTCTGCGCTGTCTCAACGGCATGAGTGTCGTCGTGAATCTCCTCGACGGTTACATACATCACGCCCGTGGTAGGACCCGTTATAAGCATCTTGTCGCCTACAGAGAATTCGCACGCCTCGCACGTAAACTCTGCCACGCCGAGCTTAGAGAAATACTTGACGCCCTTGCCCACGTAAACCTTGCGCTCCGTGGCGTTAGAGCCATAGTTCTTGTTCCATTCGCCAAGGCGCTGTCCCTGGTAGTAGCCGTCCCAGAATCCGCGGTTGAACACCGTTGCCAGGCGCTCGTCCCATTCGTCCTTCTTCTCCTCGGTGAACGTGCCGTCAAGCACGCTCTGTATAGCCTCCTTGTAGCATTTCACCACGGTGTAGACATACTCAGCGCCGCGCGCACGGCCCTCTATCTTGAACACCCTTACGCCGGCCTTCATCATGCGGTCGATGAAGCGCACCGTCTTCAAGTCCTTCGGGCTCATTATATATTTGTTGTCAATCTCCAGCTCCGTGCCTGTCTCCTTGTCTGTCACGATGTACGAGCGGCGGCACAGCTGCATGCACTCTCCGCGGTTTGCCGAGCGCGACGCGTTGTCAAGACTCAGATAGCACTTGCCGCTGATGGCCATGCACAGCGCGCCGTGGCAGAACATCTCTATGCGAATCTTCTTGCCCGACGGTCCGCAGATGTTCATCTGCTCCGCCTGCTCATGTATCTTTGCCACCTGTTCCATGTTCAGCTCACGCGCCAGCACCACAACGTCGGCAAACTGAGAGTAGAACTTCAGCGCCTCGATGTTGCTTATGTTAAGCTGTGTAGACAGGTGCACCTCCTGGCCCACCTTCTGGCAGTAGGTCATCACGGCCACGTCGCTCGCTATCACGGCCGAGATGCCGGCCTCCTTGGCGGCGTCGATAATCTGGTGCATCAGCTCTATGTCGTCGTCATAGATGATGGTGTTCACCGTCAGATAAGTCTTCACGCCCCTTTCGCCGCACGTAGCTGCAATCTCGCGCAGGTCGTCAATGGTGAACGTGCTTGCCGAGTGAGCCCTCATGTTCAGCTTCTCGATGCCGAAATAAATCGAGTCGGCACCTGCCTGCAGTGCTGCCTGCAGGCTCTCGCGGCTGCCCACGGGCGCCATTATCTCATAGTCGGAAATGTTAGTGTCCATAACTTATTGTGAAATCTTGTTGTCAATACCCATTTGTCAAAGCCTTTCGGCCATTATAAAAAATGCCCGCCGTTAAAGGACGACGAGCCAGCCTCAATGTTTTCACAACGGAATAATCCTTATTGTGATTTGCTTAAAATTCTGTCTGCAAAGATACTAATAAAATGCTAACACTCAAACAGTTTTTCATATTTTTATCATATTTGCCAAAGAGCCTGTTAAACCTTTATCGGTCGTAAGCCGGTATCTGGTTTGTTTCTGCAGGCAGATTGATGTTTCATTCCATCTTTTTTACATATTGTGGTATACCAAATATGAGGTTGGTTACAGATTATAAATAAGCAATGATGTAAAAACAACAAATCAGAAAAATTTTACATTTGTTTGTTAATTCGTTATATTTTAATTATCTTTGCCATACTTAAATATAAACCTACAATGTAAAAATAATGAAAAAGTATTTAATCCTTTTATTATTAATGACATTTGCTCTTGCAATTAATGCCCAAGAGCAAAAAAAAGAAAATGTTTCAAAAAGTGAAACTGTACAACTAATGGGGCGTGAGGGAATCCTTACAAGGAGAGATTTCTATGACATTGGCTATATAGGAAAAGTTTCTTTCAAAACAATGGTAATAACGGATATTACTACAGGTGAAAAAACAGGAGCTCTTAGATTAGAGGCATATCAAATTTTGACAACAAACAGCCCAACTTTTATTGGCATACTTGATTACGATGAAATATCAGGATGTATTAAGTCGCTTGAATATATCAAGAATAATTTGTTAAATACAAAGCCTAATAACTATACTGAATTTAATTTTAGGACAAAAGACGACGTTTTAATAGGAGCTTTATATTCAACTGATCAGGAGAAATGGACACTATACATACAGACAAGGGATTACATAAGTGATTCATTTAGGGCTATCAAAACCAAAGAAATTGATACGCTAATATCTTTATTTACAGAAGCAAAAAACAATCTAAGTGCAAAACTTCAATAATAAATAAAAGGCGTACTTTAACGTGCGCCTTTTATTTATTATATATTCACATTCTGTTGTCTTATCTTTACATCCCCATTTGCTTCTACTGTACCTCCGTATCGGTAGACAAACACCTTCGCATAATTGGTGTCTGCTACCATACAAAGGTAATAATTTTAAAGTTAACAATCAATAGCACAAACAAAATAACTCACAAGCGCGAAAATTAAACAGACCAAGTTGAGTGGCTTTGCTCGCTTCATTTATAAGGTGAGCAAATTGTAACTTAAACTCTTTCAGCGACTAACCCTTGTATAAAACATAACCGTTGTGCTTCAGCTCCTCACTATACGATGATAAATAACGGTCTATGGTTGACGTGTCTACTCCATAGAAATCGGCAACCATCTGTTTAGTAAATAGGTATTCTCCATTGAAAAGCATACCGGTAATGCCTATTTGGGATTGCACCCTTTCTATGGCAAAACGGTTGTTTAATATGTTTTGCCTATCTATATTGGATGTTGTTAAGTCTTTCATACTTATACTTATTTCAATTGTTGCAAACTACATACTACCCTTATTCATGAAGTAATTCGATTTTAAATATCCGTTGTATATTGGCAAGCTTCTAATCTATCTCATAGTCGGAAATGTTAGTGTCCATAACTTATTGTGAAATCTTGTTGTCAATACCCATTTGTCAAAGCCTTTCGGCCATTATAAAAAATGCCCGCCGTTAAAGGACGACGAGCCAGCCTCAATGTTTTCACAACGGAATAATCCTTATTGTGATTTGCTTAAAATTCTGTCTGCAAAGATACTAATAAAATGCTAACACTCAAACAGTTTTTCATATTTTTATCATATTTGCCCAAGAGCCTGTTTAACCTTTATCGGTCGTAAGCCGATATCTTGTTTGTTTCTGCATGCAGATTGATGTTTCCTTCCATCTTTTTTAGATATTGCTGTCTTGCCGTCTGCTATTTAGCAGGCATAACGGGCTATGTCTAGAAAATAGCGGACGGCAAGATATTCAATATAAAAACGGCAATAGGGCTATCTTAGCTTCATTCCTATAAAAATAAGAATTTCTCTCCCGATTATAAAAAACTTAATATTTAGTCAGGCATTAAATCAGATTATCTGTTTGTCAACGTGTAATGTATAGCAAACTATCTTGCCGTCGGCTTTTTTGACGGTATATTTAACTTCTCCATTAAGATTTAAGCCCTTTCGTTGTTCTTCCCATGTTATTTCTTTTACCGGACGGTTGTTTATGGCTATGATTATATCTCCAATTTCAATACCGGCCTTTTCTGCTATTCCGCCTTTGTATAATCCGTTCACTATCCATCCTTCATAAATATCCGTGCGGTCAAAAGTTGCCATATGGGTTACAGATGATTGCATGTACACTCCTTTATTCTTGTTGCGTTTCACCCACACTGAAGAGTTTTCCGGATCTAAGACAATATCGTATAACGACCATATTTTATTTCCAATCAGACCTAAATATGGCTTGCCAAATGACAAAGCGCCTTTTTCATTAACAGAATAATCTATTACGATGTCTTTAAGTGTATCTGTCATACAGAATTGTGCGGCTCTTATAATATACTGGTCAGAGCCGCCGCCAATGCCGCCGGCTTGTGTCCTGAAGTATGCTTTCGGTATGTCATCAATATTCAGAGAAGATGCTGCCTCGTTAGTAAGACTGATTGAGGAACCACATCCTAAATCCATTCTGAACCATCCTTCCAAGGTGTTCTTCTCGTCAATCTGAAGTTTGGCCTTTACATCAATACGGTTTTTCTCAAATCGTGCGTCAAGTTTTATATAGTTATCAAGCAAATCATCTTTAAACGGTTTTTTAAGCTGTTTTATGTATCCTTCGCTAAAATTGATTTCTAAAGGAGATGTCAGTAGGTGAGTGTTGCCTAACAAGCCGTCGGTATGTCTGCCGAGAATGTCACGCAGCTTAATTATAGGAGTAATCTTGTTTTGATATTCCATATCGCCGCAGTGAATCTTGACGGGCTCGATGAATATCTCTACGTTTTGAGGTCCGCTGTTGCCTGCTCCCCCGATTTTGGCCCTGCCTTTTCTGCCGAAAGCATTTTGAAGATTATTTACTTTCAGATAATCTTGGTCTAAGTATAGAAAATCAGCCCCGGTGTCATAAATTAGGGTAACAGGTATGGTGTCATTAAGCGTACACTGAAAATACAGATGCCTGTCAAAGATAAATGGTATTGCCCCTTCAGGAATGGCCGCAATGCCTTTTAATGAGAAGAAAAACAGGAAGAGAGAAACAAAATATAGATTTCTTTTCATAGTCTTAAATATTTAATTAGTATTGTATTAATCTGAGATAAGCTGTCTCTATTATGTGCCGACGTGGCGTCTTTCCGTTTTAGGCAGCCGGCATGGTCAGTTTGCAGGCAGGCTTATTATGTTTCCGTTGAAGTTCTCCTTCATTCCCACTGCGGTCTCGGCCTGTTCCACCATCTGGTTAAGCTCCTTGTTGGGCTTCACCAATGCCGCCATGCTCAGGAAAGTTCTGTAGTAAGCCTTCTCCATGTCGTGCTTGCCCATAAGTCCGTATGCCTGCGCCGTGTTGAATATCGTGGCCATGCTGTTGCGGTTAAGTTTAAGCGCCTCACGCCATGCGTATATTGCCGACCAGTATTTGCCCTGCTTGTAGTAGCCCTCGCCCAATGCGCGCTTTACTACAAACAGCACCGTATGGTCGGGCTGCATCAGTTCGATTGATTTTTCCAGATAGTCAATGCCCTCGGCCACGCTGTCCATGTCAACACACACGATGCCGAGCCGGTAAAGGCATCCCGCATTTTGCATCTTGCTTTTTTCGGCTGCCTTGGTGAGCCATCTGCGTGCCATAGGGTTTTTGCCCGTCTGCATGTAGGCCATGCCGAGCGAGTAGACCGTGTTGTAGGTAGAGTCGCCCAGTTCAAGCAGCCTGTTATATGCATTTATTGCCTTGTTGTAGTCGCGCATCAGGAAGTTTGCGTCGGCATATTCGCGCAGCACGGGCAGACACGCAGAGTCTGTCTGCATATATCTGGCCGTAATGTCATAAGCCTTTTGCGGCGACGATATATTGTCGTCGCTGTTGTATATGTGTGCCATGTATGCCGTCACGATGCCGTCCATAGGGCATCTGCTCAGCAACCTGTTGCCCCATTCTATCTGTTTTGCCGTGTTGTCCATGTATCTGTAGCAGTCAAACAGGCGGCGCATCGTCTCCGCAGTCAGACTGTCTGTGCCTTTCCTTGTCATACCTTCGAGCATTGACGCGCATTTGCGGTATTCGCCACGCATAAACAGGCAGTGCGCCATTTTTTCCTTTATCGCGTCTGAGCTGTCTGTCTGCAGCGCCTCGCCGTAATATCTCATGGCGTTGAACGTGTCGTTTATTTTCATACAACTGTCGCCCATCGCTTCTGTTGCGTTATTGTCGGCTCTGGCTGAGGCTGCCGTCAGGGCCATTAGCAATAGTATAAGACTGATGATTTTCATGGCAATAAAGTTTTTATTTTAGCGATATATTCTTTTCTTTATGCAGAAGGCAAATTTCTGTTCATGTTATGCAAATATAGCGAAAATATAAGAATGTAGTACAGAATACATCATTTTTAACTAAGTTATTTAGTTTACATTCATGGTCTTCATTGTTTGCCGTGTATTTTTCTTTGTCATGATATGCAGTTAAGCTTATTCTTGTAGCACTCAGCATGATAATTCTTTTCATGGCATTATGTCTGCATACTGATACTTTCTGTTAAGGCTGTGATGCAAATACAACTCTTTGTAGAAAAGTCGTGGCAAACATATTTTCTAATCATGGAAACGGAACTTTTATAGTACGGCAATAAATCAGAATACTTCTAAAAATGTGCTGCTCATACGTTGTCTGCATTAAAAATCTGTCAATGTTGACAGATTTTTAATGCAGTATTAGTGCAGACAAGTAAATATCGCATATCTTATTCATTATAAAAGTGTCAGTGTTGACAAAAATTCTGTTGTAAATGAACTAAATTGAAGGTTTTTACAACGGAATTATCCTTATGTGGATTGTTCAAAATCCTGTTATCAAAGACACAAAATAAATACTAATATTCAAACTGCTTTTGGAGAAAATTTGTTTGAGAAAATATTTATGAAATAAAAACTTACTTATGATTTCTTATAAATAATTTATGGAATGTGAACCCAATACAATAAAATTTTATACATTTGTTTATGCCAAAATGAATACACATGAATGATATATTTTCTTTTATCTCGCATACATCTTCTGCAATTGAGGAAAGTTTGAATAATACACTTGATTTTTGCTGTAGAATTTCATCTAAGCGCACAAACGAATTATCCTCTTTCCCTTTCTTGGTGGATTTGTTGGGAGATGCCCTGCATACAGAAAATCTTAGAGAAACTGCCCATTGTAGGATTCTTTACGGTCTTCTGCAAAATAAGGATATTCAGAGAGACTTTATAGAATATTTTCTTCCCGATATAGATTGTTCTTTTGAAAGTATTGAGATACCTTATCCTGACAAAAGAAGAATTGATCTGACTATAAAAGGTGATACATTCTTTCTTATAATAGAAAATAAGATTAATGGCGCATGCGAGCAAAAAAGACAAATAGACAGGTATGTGCAGACAGCTCTTAACTATTATTCTGCAAATGAAATTTATGTATTGTATCTTTGTGGCGAATCAAACAAATATCCGTCTGAATATTCCATATCATCGGATACAAAGGACTTGTTGTGTGACAGAATTATTTGTAAAAACTACAAGGACAATATAACTCCATGGATAGCATCTGTGTATGAGCATGTGGACTTTGATGAACAGCCGTTCCTTAAAAGCGCATTGCTGATGTACAGAACATATTTAGAAAATAAGTATAATATTAACAGCCAGTATAAAGAAATGAATAATAAATTAGACCAAACCATTATAGAGACTCTTGGATTGGAGTCAATGTCTCTTAAAGAGAAAATAAATGTTGTTGAAGACCAAATAAATAATATCGACAAGATAAGTGAACGCTTGTCATTTTTGTTACAAGAATACAAAAGTCAGAATAATGAGAAGAATATAAGTCAATGGTATGATGAATGTGTAAATATCTTATCCGGACATCCTGTATTGACAATGGCAGATAATATAGAATTTGGATTCGATTTTAAATATCGTAATACACGTTTCCGTTGTTGTGTGTCTTATGATGATAGCGAAAAACCATTTTGGGGAATATCTGGATTGACTGAAAATATATATTCGCGTCCAAACGTTTTCAATGATCTTCAAAATTTTGTGCTTCAAAGTAATAAGGGTTTCCATAATTATGAAGATAATCCTGAGGAATGGGTAGTTTCTGATTACGAAGATGAGAGCGAAATTGTTAATAAATTTATCACCCTAACACGTCTAATTTGTTCTTCAGAACAATGCACTTTAATTGAATAGATTCTCAATTCAAAATTGTTTTTGTAAATAAAAGCTCCATGCAACGTACGGAGAGATGTTTAATATGTGGTAAAAACTTATGACAAAAATATTTTTCAATCTAGAGAATGAAAGGTAAACGTATGTTAATAAAATGACAGTAAGAATGTTGCTTTATTAATATACGTTTGCATATAAGCCGAAAAATGCCACTAAAATCAGTCATTTCTGGGCCTGAAACCATAAGTTTGAGCTTCAGAAATGGCACCTTTTCATCCGTAACCGGGCCACTTTTTATGCGTAAGTGGGCCGGTTATGTTTTTTAACACTTCCGCTTTTCTCTCTTATTTGCTGCAACTCCTTGTCAGTCAGTGTCTTAACAAAACGCTCCGTTTTTCGTCCTTTTTCGCTCCAAACCGCGGTATGGCGAAGAGCATGCGTGTTCTGAGAACGTCAAACGGTCGGGAAAACATGAAGAATGTTTACAAATTAGCTGCGCTATATTCATAAGATTTAATCTGAAAAACTGCTATAGTTTATTATTTCATAAATAATATAATTGTTTATAACGCGCCTCGGCAAAGCCAAGATGTTTGTTACTATGCAAAGATAAGAATTTTAAAACAAATTATCGATTTAATGATTAATATTGTTTGCAATAAAAATATCCGCAGCACCTCAATGGGAGAGGGCTGCGGATAGTAATTCTTAAGATGTCCATGCGGCCGCCGTTGGCGTGGCGGCCCGCCGTATGTGTCTGTATGGGCTACATTAAGTCCATGTCCTGATAGGTGTCGCTGCCGAAGTGATCCGTAGCATTGTCGTCGTCGAAGCCGTCGCTGTCTGTCATGCCGTCGTCAGTCATGTCATGGCTGTCGCTGCTGTCGTCATACGGTTCGATGTCTTCATAGCTGTAAATGTCGTCGTCTTCGTCTGCCGGTGATATGTAGGGCAGGTCGAAGTCGGTGTCGAGCTCCTCGGGTATCTCGTATCCTCCGTCTACAAGATTTTCGTAGTAGTCGTCCACCTGGTCGTTGGCGTCGAGTATTTCGCCCATGGCGGGGTCTTCGGCACACATGTCCATGAAAGCCTCTTCCTCGTCGGGCGTCATATTTCCGTCGAGCCATGCCGAAAACATGTTCTCGTCAAGGGTAAAGTTGCCGTAGTCATCCATGTCGCATTTCCTCCGTTCTTAGTGTCTTTAAAAATTGTTCTTTAGCCATCTTGTGCTTGTTGTAGAAGGTGTTCATGTTCATTCCCATCATCATGGCCGTCTCCTCGTTGGTGTGTCCGCATAGATATCGCAGCCTTATCAGCCTGCTGTATCTTCTGTTGGGCATCAGTCTCAGTATGGTTTCGGCGTCGTCGGCCTGAAGAGATGAGATGTCTAACTCTATAGATGCGGGAATAGTGTCGATTCTTACACCCTGGCCGTCAAATTTTTCAGAAATTTGTTCTGTCGGCATTTTTGTCCTGCGCTCATATCTCTTGTAGCAGTAGAAGAGGCACACGGCCTTTAGCCATGTGAAGAGCGTGCTCTGGTATCTGAACCCTTCGAGCTTGCATTGTCCGCCGGCTTTGTCGGGAGTCATTATGTGGACGTATATTTCGCTTATAAACTCCATGCACGACGAGCAGTCTGTGTGGTAGTTGTCGTACACAGACTTGAAGAGCGGATAGCATTTACGGTAAAAGAAGTCCCTTGTGACCCGGGCGTCGCGTTGCAGCAGTGCCCGGACCACTTCACGGTCAGTGATATTCATGTCAGCTTATGTTGTTCTTACTTCTTGCCGCCGATGAGAGACTTCAGCGAGAACGGCTTTTTCTGATAGATCATCAGTTCGGCCTTCTCATCGTAGCATTTTACGGTGAGCACGCCCGAGCGTTCTCCGTCTGTCTTGTTGGGGTCGGCGGTAAGCGTCAGCTTGTTGCCGTTTTTGGTAACGTCGACCCATTCCGGGAAGGTGTAGGTCCAGTCGTCGTAGTTGCAGTTTACCGTCACCTCGTGGTTGTCGCTCTTCTTGCCTGACGACTTAAATTCTACCGACGACACCGACAGGCTGAGCCTTACGGGGTCTTTGGCCACCTCGGGCGGAACGGCAGAGTCGGCTTTCTCGAGCACGACGGTCTCTTTTTTCGTCACGGTCCTTGTCTTTCGCGTTATCAGCTTGATGTTGCTCCTGCATATTGCAATCTGGTTGTCGCACATGGCCTTCTTGGTGCTTGAGTCGTAGGCCTTCTTGGCTGCGCTGAACTTTGCAATGGCCTGTTTCTGCGAGCTTACGGTCTGCTTCAGCTGCAGCTTCTGTCCCTGTGCAAACAGGCGGTCGCCGGCGGTCTGTGCGTTGGCCTGAATAGACAACACGGCAATGACAACGGTTAAAAGAAGTTTGGCAATAGTACTCATAGTTCAAAAAAAAGATTATGGATTATAACTTAATGCGTCTGTAATGTTCTTAACTCTGGTGTGGAATTCTTTGGCTATATCCTGCATGTCGCTGGCCTCAAAGTCTTTAGCCTTGGCTTCCAGTTCGGCCTTTGCCTTCAGCAGGGCGTCTTTGGCCTTGTCGCGGTTGAGGCTTATGTTCTTGGTGTCAGGCTTGTTCTCTGTTATCTTTTTGGCAATGGCCAGTGCCTCCATGTATTTCTTGTAGGCGTCGATATAGTGGCGTTCGTATCCCTCGTCGTGCCTGTCGCCCGTGGCGAGGCTCTTGTCGGCCGTGAGAGTGAGGGTTTCGGTCTTGGTGCGCAGCGAGTCGTTGGTGGCTTTTATCTCGAGGGCTATCTGCTCCTGCTCCACCTTCTTGTTGTGATATGACACGCCTCCTATGGCTATTATGGCAACCGCTATGGCTGCGCAGGCGGCAGCTATGGTTATTCTTGTCGACTTCTTGAGCTGTCGCTTCTTGCCGTCGAGGTTTTCTATCGCCACGCGCATCTGTGCCGCTGTCTGATAGCGCACGTTCTGGTCTTTGTCGGTGGCGCATTCTATTATCTTGCGCATGCCGCGGTCTTTGATCTGTGCGAGTGGAATTTTCTTGTGCAGCTGTTTCTCGAGCACTACGTGCGACTGTCCTTCAAACGGCACATGGCCCACGATGCACTGATAGAGCAGTATGCCCATGGCGTATATGTCGGTGGTCTGGTTCTGGTGTTTCAGGTCGCCTATGGCAAGCTCTGGCGCGGCATATTCAGCCTTGCCCATGAAGGTTCCGGCAGTTGTCAGTCCGCGGTCGTTGGTGGTGAGCTTGTTCACCTGCTTCGCAATACCGAAGTCGATCAGCTTGATGTGTCCGTCTTCGGTCAGCATGATGTTCGACGGGTCGATGTCGCGGTGTACGTATCCTGCGTCGTGCAGCGCTATGAGTCCTGAAAGCACGTTGAGCATTATGGTCTTTGCAAAGTGTACGGAGTCGGCCTGAAACTCTTTTAGCAGCTTCTTGGCAAACGGATTCTCGTGGCCGTCGGCGTCGGTGCACTTGCCCTCAAAGATGCTCGACAGCGGAATGCCGTTAAGCAGCTCGCTGACAACGTGGTAGTGCTTGCGTGTCATCGTGCCGTGCTTAGTCTCGGTTTCGATGAATCCGAGCATCTCTATCAGGTTGTCGTTGCGCAGGCGTATTGATGCCTCGCGCCGTGCCCTCTCTATGGCGTGTGGCGGCAGGTCTTCATAAAGAAACTTTATGGCGACGGGGCGCGATATGTTGGTCGCGATGTCTATGCAGACGCCCTTCATCACCTTGCCCATGCCTCCTTCGCCTATTGGCGGATTGGCGGTGTCAACCTCAAAACATATGTTTTTTCTTTTCTCTTCTTCTCCCTGTAGTCTTATTTTTGCCATTTTTTTATTGTTGTTTTTTCAGTTCTTTGCTTGTAAAGGTGTTGTGTGTTAATAAACAGGCAGGCCGTACTTGTTCTCCTCGTCACTGTCGGTGGCAAGAAGTATTATCAGCCATATTGTGCCTATGAGCGGTATCAGCGATATGAAATACCACCATCCGCTGTGGTTAGTGTCGTGCAGGCGCCTGACAAGCACCGATAAGTATGGCACGGTGAGCAGCAGGATGCATAATACTGAACAGATAGATAATGATATCGTGCAGCCGTCGTAGCCTCCCAGCAGATAGCCTATGACGGAGAATATGGTGAGCGAAACGATCTGCACAATAAAGATGAAAAGCCAGAACCACCAGAATTCTGACCTCGATGCGCGCCCGCTGAAGGTGGCATATTTGTTTATGCATGATCTGACTGAATCTGTGAATGTCATGACAATATGTGTTATAATAAAAAAGTGCCGGAACCGCTCTGACCGCTACCTGAGGCGCAGCATGCAACGCGTCGCTGCTGCAGCCTGGTGTCCGGGCAAATCCGGTTCTGACACAACGTTGATGAAATGTTATTGATTCTGCTGTGTGCTAAGTTCAGAAGGAGTGAACACTACGGTCATCTCGTTGCCTTCCATCTCGTAGACATACTGAAGTCCGATAGAATTGCGCGACAGTATCTTTACAAGTTTCTGCATTCCCGGCTCTGTCAGCTTCTTTGACAGCGTGCTCTTCACCGAGTCTGCCGCAACGTTGCTGAAGCGGTCGTCGCTTACCTTTATCCTGTATGTGAAGAGGCTGTCGCCCTGCTTGTATTCACATTTTGTCAGCACCGTTCCGTTAGCAAGGTCTTTGCCCGGCTGTGAGTTTATCTCTTCAACAAAGTTCTGCAGCAGTTCAATGTCTTTGTTCTTTTGCTTGCAGCTTACGCACAAAGCCGCCGTCAGCACGGCTATGGCAGCAAATATGATTAGCTTTTTCATGTTGTGTGTGTTTTACAGGATATTAAACGTGGTGGTGTAAATTACGTCGCCCGACTCGATGACTTCCACTTTGTATTCGCCGGCCTTCCAGAATCCTTCTTTAGGCGAGCCGAACTGTCCTAACTCTATCATCTGGTTCTTCTTCGACTTCTCGAGTGTTATGTTCATCTCCGAGGTTACTTTCTTTCCTGGCATGCAGATGGTCTTTCCGTTAGGTCTTGTAACCCTCAGCTGCAGGTCGAAGTCCTGTGCCTTCTCTCTCCATGGCGCAAACTCTATGCGTGCCTGTATGTATCTTGCGTTGAAGCTGCGCAGAGGCTGGTCGTAGGCCGTCTTCTCCACGCCGTCGGCATCGAGCAGGCGGAAGGACATGTTGACAATCTTGTCGGTGAGCACGCTTGGCGGAAGGTCCTTGCGTGCCTCCTCTTCCAGTCTGTTCCTTGATTCGCGCTCAGCCTTTAGAGCCGTCTGGTATTCGTTCTTAAAGTCGGTGTCTACATCCTCGAATCTTGAGAAGTAGCTTGAAAACACTGCCGTGAAGTCTTCGGTCTTTGCGGCATATACCTGTATGGCTATCTCAACCTTCTTGTCTTCAACGGTAAGCTTCACGGTCTTGTGCTTGCGGTTTACCTCGTTGGCAGCTATTATGCTGGGTATGCGCTTATACGACATCTCGTCAGCGCCCACCTTGAATGCCTTTCTGTGGAAGGTGTAGAGTATGGGCGAGTTTTCGTCGAACGTTATCCAGTAGAGCACTCCCTCGCGGCGGAAGCATACACTGTTGTCAGACGTGTCGACAGAAGGTTCGTATTTCTTCTTCTGCAAATAGTTGTAAAGTTTTAGCTGTGCGTCTTTCTGAGCCGGAGTCAGATCGCCTGCCGATGCTGATGCCGTAAACGCTAAAAGCAGGCAGATAATGATTTTTAAAGTTTTCATCGTCTTATAGGTGTTATTGTTCTTATTCTTTTTATATTATGGCTGTCCTTTCGTGGTTCATGTCGTACACTATCATGCGTATGTCAACATACGACGGCGTCGACGTCGACTTTCTGAGTGTTGACACAAACTGCCGCAGGACGTTGAGCATTTCGCTTGTTATCTGTTCTGATGAAAAGTTCTCGATGTATACGGCCAGGGTAACGGCGTCGTTGCCTACGGTTACGCTTTCTATTGTCAGTCCGTCGGCTATCCTCGTGGGGCACTCTCTTGCCGCTTGCCGCCATGCTGCCTGCCAGCCATAGCCTCCGGTCATGTTCTGCCGTTGCTCCACCTGCAGGCTCCATTTGCCGTCTGTGTTTGTGGCTGTGCCCAGCTTGCGGTTGTTCTTGTCGTAGAAGACGCATTTATACTGTGTTCCTGCCCTGTAAGAGTAAACCAGGCGGTGCCATCCCTGACTGTTGTCCACGGGGCGGCCTCCGGCTCCGTAGCATGCCGTTTCCGTAAGCTGGTTCTGCTTGTTGTACTTATATTTTACGGTGCTGTATCCGCTTGCTGTGTTTGCCGGCTTGCCGTCGGCGCCGTAATAAGATTCGCTGCTTAGCATGCGCATCCCGTTGTATGTGTATGTATACTTGTGTATCTTCTCGCTCTTGTCGGCAACGGCTTTACCGTTGATGTCAAAGTATGCCTTCGAGGTGATGTCGCCGGCTTCGTTGTATGTGAATCTGCACTCGCTCCATCCCTGTCTGCCGTTTATGCTCTTTCCGTATCCGTCATAGCACATTATCTTGGTCATGTTGCCCCGCTTGTCGTAGACGGTGCGGCCTTCAGCCGCGATGTTGTTGGCTACAACGGGCTTGCCGTTAATGCCGAATGAAATCTGATGGCTCACCTTGTTGGCAATTCTGTCGTACTGGTTGTAGTATTTGTGCACCTTCTCGTTGTCGCATCCTCGTGTGCCGTTCTGCGTGAAGAACACTTCCGAGGTCTTGTTTCCGCGCTCGTCGTATTCGCGCTTTATGACAGCAAGGTTCTGTCCGCTGATGTTTTTCAGCCTGCCGTCGGTTCCGTAGTATTCCTGTTGCACGCACATGTTGTTCGAATTGTATTTCATCACCTCTTTGTGATATCCCCCGTCACACAGTGCCGGCCTGTTTCCGCTGCTGAAGTAGGAGCGTTCGGTTACGTTGTCGCGTCCGTCATATTTGTATCTGATCTCATATTTTCCTGCGGCAAGCTTTCCGTTTGTGCCCATGGAGCGTTCGGCCGTTACGTTGCCTTTCTGGTCGAACTCCCACTCATAGTATGCCACTCCCGACACCGACATCAGTTTTCCGTCGGTGTTCTTGTGCCTTTCTGATATGCAGTTGCCCTGGCTGTCGTACTCGTATTCCACGCGTGAGCAGAAATTGTTGAGCACGCACGGGCGGCCTTCGGTGTCAAGGAAGTAGCGCGCTGTCTCGTTTCCGTTGTCGTCATATTCATAGCACACCGTTGACGCTCCCTGTGATGTCATGGCCGGCTTGTCCTTGTCGTCGAAGTAAGAGAACTTCGTGCAGTTTCCGCGGGCGTCATATTCTTTGGTGAAATAGCAGAAGTGCATGTCTGAGAGCATTATGCGCTCCTTGGCCGCGCCCATGTAGGTGAGTCTTGCCAGGCGTCCCTGCTTGTCGTATCTTGCCTCCAGACCGGCGTATCCCAGTTTGGCAGGTGCGTATATCTTTCCGTTTTTGTCGAAGTAATATTCTGTGAGCATGTTGCCCAGCGAGTCGTATGTGCTTTTCTTGTGGGCAAAGTATGCCGTCTCTACGAGTTCGCCCGACGCGTCGAGCAGCTTGTGGTCGATAATGTTCCCCTTGTCGTCGTTGACAAATTTCTGTTTCGAATATGTGGCCTCGTCATCCGTGTCGTTGAAGTATGCCGCATTTCCTTTGGCATCGACATACGAAATGCCCGACAGGTATCCGTTGTCATCATACTCGTTGACGTATCCGCTGACGCCTTTAACGTATGTCAGCCTGCCGTCTACTCCGAGATACTGTCTCTTCTTGCATGTGCCGTCGTCGTTGTATTCGTAGAGTATGCCCGCAAAGGCGTCGTCCTTGCGTATCATCGGCTGGCCGTTTATGTCGGTGTATTTCTCTGATGTGCGGTTGCCCCATTTGTCGTAGGTCAGCAGCACCACCGGGCAGTTGTTGCCGTCGCTGCTCGGCTTTCCGTCCACCGTGAGGTAAACAATCTTAGACAGGTTGCCGTCATCGTCGTAGGTGAATTTCTTCACGCCGAGGCCGAATTGTGTGGCCTTGGGCTTGCCGTCTTTTCCAAGATAGTGTTCCTCTATTACGCGTCCTTCGTCATCAAGGACATATCTGCGGCCGAATATGCCTTGTCCGTCGGGCACCCTGACATTGCCGAATCCGGCATATTCAACCTTCACGAGATGTCCTTCGTCATCATATTCGAGAATGTACTTTGATATCTTTCCCTTTCCGTCGAGAGAAACATCGAATGCGCTTTGAAAGAGCTTCACCTGTGCGTTGAGCGTCATCTCGGTGCCGAGTTCGTCGTCCAGCTTGAAGGTGCAGGTCTTCATGTTGCTGTCATAGTCTTTTACGTACAGCACCTTGCCGCTGCGGTCCATGAATTTCTCAGAGTCAACCTTTCCGCTTCCTTCGGTGTAAAGCAGCGTCATGTCAACTATGCGGTCTTTGTCTTCAGAGTCGTGATGGTCAACCAGCTTGCCCTTGCTGTTCACGTACGACACGCGGCGGAGCTTGTGTCTTGAATACTCGAAGCGGTACGACGCCTCACGGTGAGACATTTCGCTGCTGCTCAGCCGGCCCACTCCTTCGGGTATGCCGTAGACTTCAACATAATCGCGATAGTATTTTACCTTTGTGCGGTAGTAGTCCCATGTGAAGAAGCCCACGAGCATCAGTATCACTGCGACGGCTGCTCCTCCGTAGATCAGCGGGCGCGGTATAGGGTCGGGGGCAATGGCTTTCTTCACGGCGGCCTTCATCTCCATGCACGACTGATAGCGTGCTTCGGGAATCTTTTGTGTGGCTTTGTCTACAACCTCCTGTATCTTGTTTGATATATAAGGATAATATTCTGCCATGCGCGGCATGTCTTCTCTCACCACCTTCTGCCTTATTTCCTGCGCCGTAAGCATGGTTGAGTCATACGGCGCGCGGCCTGTCAGCATGTGGTAAATCAGCACTCCGATTGAATATATGTCCGAACGGGTGTCTACGTTCCTGCCGTAAATCTGCTCGGGGCTCATGTATGTCGGTGTGCCCATTATGTATCTGCTGTCAGCCATGTTAGCCTCAGACACAATCTGCGCTATACCGAAGTCCATTATCTTAATATGCCCGTCTTCCTGTATGATTATGTTCGAGGGCTTGATGTCGCGGTGAACAATGCCTTTGGAGTGGGCATATTCAAACGCATCAAGTATCTCACATATCATGGGATAGGCTTTCTTTTCGACAATCAGGCCGTTTTTCTTGTTGATGAAGTCTTCGAGCGTTATTCCTTTGACATATTCCATTATAAGGAACACGCCTTCAGGCGTTTCAACATAGTTGAGGAACTTCACAATGCCCTGATGGTCGAGCGAGCAGAGCAGTTCGGCCTCTTGCTTGAATCGTGCGCGGAGCGCGGGGTTACGGGCTATTTCAGGCTTCAAGGCCTTTATTGCCACCTGTTGGTCAATGTTCGTGTTTACTGCAAGATAAACACTGCCCATGCCGCCTGAGCCCAGGTGGCGCACAATTCTATAATTAAGTATGTCTGTCGGTATCATGTTGCTTCAATGAATGATTTTCAAGGTAGACGTCAGGTTTTTTTATGCCATTGCGCCGGAACTTACGGTCTGTCGCATTTCTGCGGCTTTTTCTTACGGTTTTCTCTTGATTCCGGCAGGTTTCCAAAAGGTGTCCTTTTATGTTGTGAAAGGTTATCTTTCAGAAGACGAAAGCCCATGTTCCGCAGGCTGAAATGATATCTTTTGAAATTATAACTGTCAGCTGCCAGTCAGGATAATTCCGCCGGCGGGTAATGTCTCCAAGAGTCTTGTATATCAGTAATGGAAGGTTATCACACAAGGATGACGAATTTCCACACGACCATGGATATGATGGACAATATTGCCGCACCCCATCCGAGCCTGCGGTGGTCAGACTTGTATTTGTATATTTTTTCGCCGCTCACCATCTCCACCTTTCCTGTGGCTACCACCGTGCCAAGTATTATTCCTAAGAATCCGCCGAGAATGGCAAATATGTAGGCTGCTATCAGCCATCCCGTGGCATCCTTCTCTACATATTTAGCGTTTTCTTCATTGGGCTTGGATATGGTTGTCGTTTCCGACACGGTGTTGTCATCTTCCGTCGGCGTGTCTTCCGCGTCCTGTATGGCACGTGCACGCTTGTCGAGTTCTTCCACCACCTTGTTCCAGTCGAGATGTCCCTCAATCACTCCTGCGAGATAAATCTCCGGGGCAGGCCCGCTTGCGGGGATGTTTACCGAGGTCTTGCATACAGACTTGCGGTTTACGATAGTGCCGTTTGAGCTGCAGTCTGTGAACACATAATATTTTCCTCCCGTAAACTCCTTCAGCTCTATGTCAGCGTGGTGGCGGCTTATCTTTCGTGCCGAGTCGTTCACTATGATGTCGCACATCTCGCGGCCTACGGATATCTTCACCGGCATGTTGCGCGATGATATGTTGCTTACGTTGGTGCCGTTGCTCAGTGCCGACATAAACTCGTAGCAGCTTTGATAGCGCTGCATCATGTTCTTGGCCGTAGCCTTGTCGAGCACCTTCTGCAGCACGTCGGATATGCCCTTCTTGTATTTGGAGAGCTTCGGAAATTCGTCGTTTATTATCGAGTCTTTCGTCTCAAACTCGTTGGAGAGCGTGTTGAAGGCATGGTGTCCTGTGAGCATATAGAAGAACACGCAGCCTACGGCATATATGTCCGAACGGTAGTTTATGGAGTAGCCGGCAGCCTGCTCCGGACTCATATATCCGTTGGTGCCGAGTATAGAGCCCGGTATGGTGTTGCCGTTATTGTTGTCAAGATCCTTGGCTATGCCGAAGTCCAGCAGGCAGATGCTGCCGTCAGGGCGCACCATGATGTTCGACGGCTTGATGTCGCGGTGCACGATGTGTGAGTCGTGTACGCACTGCAGCGCGTCGAGTATTTTCATCATCATCTCCACAGCCTGCTGTTCTGGTATGGGGCCATGCCTTGTTACATACTGTTCGATGTTCAGTCCTTCAACAAGTTCCATGACGATATAGTAGCACTGTGTGTGCTCGTCGCGGAAGGCCGAATAGAGCTTTACGATAGAGGGATGGTCTATTCTTACCAGGAACTTCACCTCCTTTTCTATTCTGTCTATTATCGACCAGTCAGTGGCAAATTCCGGGAGAATCTCCTTTATCGCCACTATGTTGCCCTTGGTGTCGCGTGCACGGAATATTCTCCCCATGCCTCCACGGGCAATAGGCTCGTCGTCAATGATATAGTTAGCAATTTGTCTCATCGAGATAATTATTTTTCGCCTTTTAGATTTTCATACACAATGCCATCTTTCTCTTTCCTGCCGGTGTCTCCGCTCTTTTCCTCGACAATCTTTTTCTTTATCTCTTCTGTCTTTGAGCTTCCTTTCTTGTCAGTTGTTTTTTGAGCTTCTTTCGTGATGGCTTTCTTTGTAGATATTTTGTTGTCTGTAACCTTAGGCTTTACGGTCTTTACGGTCTCGCTTTCCTTTACGGTTATCACCTTCTTCACCTCCTTTGTGCTATTCGTAGTCTCGGGTGCTGAAGGTTCAGCGGTCTCAGCTTTCGGCTGCGGCTTTGCCTGTGTCTGTGTCTTCTTCATTATTACCTCGGGCTTTGTCTGCGGCTTGCTGTCCTTGTTCAGGTACCAGTAGATGCCTCCGCCGGCTATTGCCACCATCAGCAGGCCTATTACGGAGTAAAGCAGCGTGTGGCTTTTCTTTGCGCGTGTTGAGGTGTAGCCGTTGGGCTGCATGCTGCCGCGCTTGCCTCCTCCGCCAGGAAACTCCACGAGCTGCACCGTTATGTTGTCCACTCCTCCTGCCTCGTTGGCCTGGCTCACCAGCATGTCTGCACGCTCCTTCAGCGGCAGGTCATAGCGCGTTACGGTGTTGAGTATGGCATTGTTGCTGACCATGCCGCTGAGGCCGTCGGAACACAGCACAAACACACCGCCCGGCTCTGGCGTTATAGGCATCTGTCCTATCACGGGAGGTGTCATGTTCTCAAGTCCGAGGGCATTGGTTATCTGGTTCTTGTCCTGATGATGCTCGGCGTCTTCCTTGCTTATCTGTCCTGAGTCGACGAGCGCCTGGACATACGACTGGTCTTTGGTTATCTGATGTATGTTGCGGTTGGCCACGTAGTATATGCGGCTGTCTCCCACAGAGCCGTAGTACACCTGTCCGTCCCTGATGATGATCATCACGCATGTAGCTCCCATGCCGCTTAGTCCGTCGTTCTGCGAAGCCCTGCGCAGTATGGCCTGGTTGGCGGCAATGATAGAGCTGTTGATAGCCTCTTCGGCTGTGGCGAATGTGTTGTCGGTCAGGATGTCCTGTATCACGGCCACGGCGAGCTGCGATGCCACGTCGCCGGCCTTCTGTCCGCCCATGCCGTCGCATACTACAACGACTCTTCCGTTTGGAGAGTCGAACGTGGTCATGCTGTCTTCATTAACGCTGCGCACCCTGCCCGTGTCGGTGCAGTTGGCTATTATATAGTTTTCCATGATTTTATCCTATTTGTGGTATTGCTATGAAAATGAACACGGTGCTGCCCAGGCGTATTATGTCGTAGTTCTTCAGTTCGCCTTCGTCAGAAAGCTCCTTGTTGACGAAGGTTCCGTTGCTCGACTGCTCGTCGCGGTATTTGAACTTGTTGTCCACGTTTCTGTAAAGGAGCGACATGTGGCGGCCCGACATCTGCTTGTCTTCCGGCACGCAGATGTCGCATGAGCGGTCGCGTCCGATAAAGTTCTTGCCCTCATAAATGTTGTATGACTTGCCCAGCGGATCGCGGTTGTAGGTTACCAGAAATCCTACCAGCTTGCGTCCCTGTGCCGTGGGCACGCCTTTGGGCTGTCTGATTATGGTGCCGTTCACGGGTCTTTGTGCCGACTGCTGCTGTCCGGGGAAGCGTGTCTCGCCGGCAGCGTCCATTCCGCCCATCACAGGCGAACCCATTGCCCCCTGCTGCGGCATTCCTGCAGGAGGGGCAACGCGTGTTCTGTATGCTGAGTCAGGAGCCTGGTCGAACGGAGGCATTCCGAAATCTTGTTTTGAGTTAAACTGTGTGCTGTTGCCGTCTTTAGGGCACAACGGACATTCGTCACCATAGATGTTAGAGTCGTATATATGTCCGTTTGGACAAGTTTTCTTAGGCATATTCTTAATTGTTTTTTATTGTTTGACTATCTGTGTTATTTCTCTATTTATCCAAGAAACTCCTCATTCTCCATCATGGAGTCGAGCGATTCGCTGTTCTCGTCGGCCTCGGCATCAGCATTGTTTTCGGCCAGGTCGCTGTCGTATTCAATGTTGTCAGGCTCGCCGTATGTTTCGGCTTGTGCCATTGCAGGATCGTCCACTTCGGGAGTGTATGTGCTGTTGTCAGTATAAGTATCGTTCTCGGCTATATATTCTTCAGGTTGTTCGTCGGCAGCATATATGTCGTTTTCTGCTATGTCTTCGTTGAATCCGTCGTCTATACGGCTTTCAAGGTTGGGCAAGCCTTCCATTTCGGCTGAATACCTGTCGTTTTCTGCCAGATACTGGTTAGAGTTATATCCGTCTACCAGTCCGTTAGGGTTGTAGTCAGGATTGTTCTCTGCGAAGTCGCCGTGGTATGCCTCGCCGGTCTTCTCGTCTTCAAAGTTGTTGTATATAGGTTCCTGGTTCTGTGCTATATAGTTTTCATTTGCTTGATGCTGTTCATCGTATCCGTTTATCTCCTGTGGGGTGAATCGCTCGTTGGTTACCTGAGCCGTTTCGTGTCCCATGTGTATGTTGTCCGACTCGCTGAGCTGCATGAACTCGTCCTGGTCGAAGCGGTTGTTTCCGTTAGAGTCTACGGCGAGCAGGTCAGCCACGCCGTCGCCGTCGCCGTCGGCTATTGCGAATTTATGGCCGTTGATGGTGCCTTCCTCGATAGAGCCTATCTTTGTGTCGCCTACATAGAAGTTTGTGGTTTCGTCCCATGTTACGTTCGGTTCTTCTGCCGCCTGTGCCTCCTCATGATACACTTCTGCCGCCGGTTTCTCCACTATCACCACGTGTTCTGTCGTTGTGTGCGTAGCGGTGTGAGTCTCCTGAGTTTCTTGTGTTTCAGCTTCCTTATATTCGCTTCCTGCCTCGGCTCCGCCTATTATGTCTTCAGTTGTAAGCGTCTCGTCTGCCGTCTGTCCTTCAGGCTGTCCTGCCGCATAGGCTGCTCCGCCGGCCACTGCCGCTCCTCCTAAGAAGGCTGCTCCGCCAACAGCTATTCTTTTTGCTGCATTGCTCTTCTGGATGGCTTTATCCTCATAATCCTCAACGTTCATTCCTGGGTTAGTTCCGTTAGTATTCATAATCTTACAGTTTAATGGTTATTTTTTTTCGTTTTCTGTTCTCAGAGGCTTCAGCCCTTAGCCGGCCTTGCCTTTATATTAGTATAGATTTGTTTAGGATGACTTTCTTACGGTTAACTCAAATTTTTTTTTCAGGCGGGCGTCGTTCATTATAGGAGATATAGCCTGAAAGCCTGCGCATATATTTATTTTTATGTATGCCTATTTGATTATTTTTATCACGTAGGTTTCAGGGCTGTCGTCGCATACGAGGGCATAGAAGCCGGGTGAGAGATAGGTGAACGATATGCTGCTTATGCCGCCCGACATGTCGGTTGTCGACGGGTCAATGCAGTTGGTCTTTCTTGTCTTGGTGGTGTATCCCTGGCTCTTTGTGCCGTTTTTCAGTTCCACGTTGTCGAGGGCTATCAGATGCCAGCTGCCCTGAAACTTGGCGCCGGCAGCCTTGAAGGTGGTAACGATGCCTTCGGGAAAGGGATACACTTTCTTGTCCACATAGGCCGTGACGCCGTCTTCGGTCATTGTCCTTGCCCTTGATATGGCAAACTCGTTTACGTAGACTCTGCCGGGCTTGTATGTCTCGCCGTCTTCACCTGTGTATGCAGTCCTGTATTCCGTTACGTCGGCTGCCAGTATCTTCTCTTTCGAGCCGTCCTCGTGCAGCAGCGTTACATATTGGTCGTCGGTCTTGGCGCCATAATGCTGAACTGTCATTATGCCGTCCTTGGATGTTCCGTCCTTCATCACTATCGTGTTGACAAATCCTGCCTGACCGAAGAGCGGCTGCGAGAGCGAGCGTGCCACCTTGCGTATCTCGCGTATGTTGCCCATGCCCAGCTCTACCGTTGCCGAACTTGTCTTTACAGCCAGCGTCTGTCCTATCTTCTGCGACACTATGGTTCCGCGGTAAGTCTTTCCTGCCGCCGTCTCCACCTCGTCGTCAACGCCCGTGGCCTCTTCAGCCTCAGGAGCCTTGCGCCTGATTTCCTGTATGTCGTTCCATTTTATGCTGAATGTCGTCGGCACGGCCTGCAGGTAAGTGTCGGTCTGCGCGTTGCCCTTTTCAGTCTTCACCACGTCGGTGTAGGTGTAGTTTCCGGTTGTTATGCTGTGCAGCATCAGATAGCGCCCGTCGGCGTTTCCCTGCAGAGCCTTCGTCTCCATGGCCCAGCGCTTCCATTCGCGCGGAAGTTTTTCGTATCTTACATATTTGTCTTTCTTCGACTTTATTTCGCCGTCGCTGACCACCAGCAGTGCTTCTGTTGCCTCCATGGTGATGTCCTTGCCAGGTCTCTGAACCACGATGTTGCCCGTAATCTTTGAGCCGTTTTTCATTATCAGGGTGGTTTCCTGCTGTGCGTATGCAGGAATTATGATGGTCAACAGGAGAATAACTGCTGATGCAGTCTTGTATATAGTTGTCCGCATTATTGTTAAAAACGTTTTTATTATTCTGTGTTTTATCTGCTTTCTGCCGGCAGCTGTTGCTGTCATCCTTAATGCCGGTCGGTATTTATGTCAGTCATCCGGCCTTTGGCTTATTGCCCATGCTGCCGGATGTGCTTATTGTCAGTTTATTACAGGCATGTTGTCCGTGCGTGCATTCACGTTGGCCGATGCCTTGGTCTGCCCTGCGTTTCCTTTAGCCTTTACGGCTTTGCCTGCGCCCTGCTTTCTGCTGCTGCGCCTGCGGGTGCTTGCGTCGTTGTCGCCGGCAGCGGCTTTGGTGCCTATGGGTATCGACATCTCCGTGGGGGCAACCTTGTTGGTGGAGTCTTTGTTCCATTCGCCTTTGCCTTGCTCTACATATTCCTTAGGTGCTGCAGGAGCTGCTTCGGGTGCCGGCGCCTGTCCGGCAGACATGAGCCATACTGCAGCAATGATGACAACAACCAGCAGTGAGGCTGCCGCAATAATTGTCTTGCGCATTGTTACGTAAGGGTCCTTTACCAGGTTCCAGTCGAAGTTCCAGCGGTCTCCGAGCCTTATCTTGTCGTTTCTTGTTACGGGTATGGATGTTCCTTTCAGCATTCTCCTTTCGTTGATGAAGGTGCCGTTGCTGCTTGTGTCGCTTATGGTCATCTTGCCAAGCAGGTTGAACGAGATGACCATGTGGTGTCTGCTCACGTTGTCCCTTTCGTCGGGTATGACAATGTCGCAGTCGTTGCCGCGTCCTACTGTTATTTTCTTCATGCGTTATGTCTATCTTTTTTATTTCTTCTTCTTTATCAGCCTTATCTGCTCTGACAGAGCGTCCTTTATGCGCCGCATGTAGCTGTACTGGTATGTTGAGTCTTTCTTCATGTCGACAACTATTGCTGTAAGGTTGTCGTGGCTTTCGCCGTTCTGTATGCCTATGGCGTTGACTCTTTCTGTCAGATAGCGCAGGGTTTCGTCGGGACGCTTTGAGGCGTTGAACATCTTTATAATCTCAGGTTCGGGCTCACAGTTCCATATGCCGTCGGAGCAGAGTATGAACCTGTCGCCGGCCCTGTAGGGTATCTTCTCCACCTGGACAGCAGCCTGCGGCCTTATGCCCAGGGCCTTTGTTATTATGTTGGAGAAGCTCGACAGGCGCGCCTGCTCTTCGGTCATCAGATTTTTCGCAACCATCTCGAATACCTTTGAGTGGTCGAAGGTTCTGAATATTTTTTTTCCGCCTCTCAGCTGGTAGATGCGGCTGTCGCCTATGTGTGTCAGATATGCCGCCTCGGGCGTTATGGCCACAACCGTAGTCGTGGTGCCCATGCCGCGCAGCGGCGGGTCGTTGAGCGCGCGCCTGTAGATGGCTGCGTTGGCGTTGGCAACGGCGCTGCTCACGGCCTCTGGCCCAATCTTCTCTGCCGGCACTTCGGCCAGGGTCTGCACTATCTCCGTGGCCGCTATGCGCGATGCTGTCTGTCCGCCGTTCATGCCGCCCATGCCGTCGCATACGGTCAGGATGACAGCCCTGCCGCTGACCATGCCGCCGTATGAGTCCTGGTTTTCTTCGCGTCCGCCTATGCCGGAGCGTCCGTATGCCTCGCATGTGTCTGTTGAGGCTATGAGTTTTATTTCTTCAAGGCCGATTGTAGATGTAGGATGGTTATCGTTCATTGTCAAGCGATATATGTTTCTGTATGATGGTTTACGGGCGTGTGGCCGGCGCGTCAGAACATGCCCGATATGACGGTGCGTGACGAGTCGTCGCTGCTGCCCGATGGTGAGTAGAAGTTGTCCTGTATGTCAGCCTCGGGTCGGGTGTCTGCTGCCGTTGCGGCGCTTGCAGCCGCCATGCCTGTCTCTTCAAAGCCTTCGTCCTCAAAGAGGCCGGCCTCCTCCACGTTGAATGTCTTTACGAGCAGCTTGTAGTGTCTGCCTATGCTTATGACGTCGTTCTCGTTTACGGTCAGAGTGTTATATCTGGCGTCGGTGCCGTTCACTTCGGTTCCGTTGGCCGAGTTGTAGTCTGTTATGGTCATGTTGAAGCGCACGGGGTTGCCCTCCTTGCGTATGTAGAGTATGGCGTGCTCGGGCGACACGGTCTTCTCCCTTAGACACACGTCGCATCCGTCTGCCTGTCCTATGGCGTTGCGTCCGAGATAGAGCGGGAACATCTCGCCAAGCAGTCCGTGGGATATGGAGAAGAGACAGCCCACTATCACGCGGTTCTGCATGGTTATCTGCCGGGTGTCTCTGTCGGCCACGGCTGCGCCTGACGCGCTTTGTGCCTGGAAGCCTTGTCCCTGCGCGCCGGCTATGCACGTGCGGTTGTCGTCGTTGCCCGAACGTGTGTAGAGGCTGCTGAACGCTGCCTCGTCATACTCGCTGCTTCCGGGGTTGTCGTAGTCGACGCCCGGTACTATTGTCTTGTTCTGTGACATAATCTATCGTTGTTCAGTGTTTACACCATTTGAAACCTCATCAGGGTTTCGCCCATCTTTATCATGTCGCCCGTCTTCAGGCTGTAAGCCTTGCCCTTGGGTATGGCATGCCCGTTGACGTATACGGGGTTTTCTGTCTTCACGGATGTTATCTGGTAGACAATCTGCCCTGCGGGCGTTTTCACGGTACGCATGCCTGCATGTATGCGGCTCATGGCTATGTCGGGTGTTATCTTTATCTGTGCGGTGCTGTCAGAGCTCTTGCGTCCCAGGTTGTAGTAGTTGCCGTGGGGCAGGCTAATAGTGCCGAAGCTCATGCCCTGGAAGCTCACCTGCAGTATGCCCTTGCTCTTCTGCTGCAGCTCGGGTATGAGCTTTGTCTTCAGTCCGCCGTTGAGGCCCTCTACCACCACCGTCTTGTCTCCCTGTCCGTTGATTACCGACGTGGGCAGTCCCTGGGGCTCGCCTCCTGCCGTAACGGGGGCGCCTGATGCCGGCGCTGCCATGGTCTTCTCAGAGTGCTGCTCCTGCAGTATCACGCTGAACGGCACCTTGTATGAGCATTTGGGACAGCAGAATGTTTCGGGCGGACGGCGCTGAAGCTCGAATCGCCGGCCGCAGTATGGACATTTTATTATCATTGTTGCTATAGTTGTTTTTATTTTACGTAAACGACCACCATGCTGTCGTCGAATTTACCCCACATCTGCGGATGCTGCTGGCCTTCAGTGTCGCTGATTACTCTCGGATTGACATAGTTGAACAGCTCGCGCGCCGTAACCTTCCTGTCGCCGTTTCTGTCGGCGGCGCCCCTGAAGGCCTCGAGTATGCGGCTGATGAAGAATGAGTTGGTCATGTCGGGACTTTCCCACGAAACCTCGTTGGCGCGGCTCGACGTGTAGAGCATCACGCTTGTCTTCTGCGTGCTGCGCCGCGGCGTCCTGCCGCCGTTGCTGTTCTTCAGCGTTAGTCCTCCCGAATAGCATGCCATGGCCAGAATCACCTTGCGGCGGGCCTTGGCCGACTTCATGATGTTCTGTATCTCGTTGTATGTGATGAGGCTCGAGGCGTCTTTGGTCTCGTAGGTGGTAAGTCCGCCCTGCACGCCGTGGCCGCTGTAGACGAAGATTATCTCGTCGTTGGGCGTAGACTTGGCAAACTCCGACTTGAGCACTCTCAGTATGTGGTCGCGCGTGGCGTTGGAGTTGAGCAGCATGAACACGCTGCTGCCGTTGTATTTGTAGAAGAAGCGCGACACGGCACGGGCGTCGCCCACCGAGCAGGGCAGGGGCGGGGCCACCTGCGGATACTTGTACTCGCCTATGCCGACCGACACCACGTAGGTCTTCTGCGGAAATGCCGCTGCTGTCAGCAGTAGCATCAGCGACAGCGATATCAGCTTAATCATGCTTGTGTGTTTCATAATATGATGTCTTTTTAAGGTTGTTATTTTCCCTTGAACTTGCACTTGCAGCTGCTGTTGGGGCATTTGCCCTCGGCCAGGATGTTCTCATAGAGCTTTGTGCCGAAGTGATAGCCGCACTTTGGGCAGCAGTATTTCTTCCTGAAAAAGCGCTCGTTCTGGTTCTTGCGCTGTATGAGGCTGCGGTTTTTCACGTCAACTATAATCCACGAGAAGCCTATGGCTATGATGCTGCCTGCCACTTTGATGGCGGCGCTGGCGGTGGTGTCGCCCGCAAAGTCCTTGGGCAGAAGCATCGTCAGCAGTATGGCAAAGATACTTCCCAGCGACAGCGACGCCATTCTCATCATCATTATGTTCGACGTCTTGGCCTCGAGCGACATCTTGTTGCGGTTGTAGGTCTCGTAGATGTTGCGCAGCTCGCTTATGTCCACGGCGTCGTCGGTCTTGGGCGGCTGCTGCGCCATAAGCTCCTTTATGCGGAAGGTGTGTCTTGCCCCGAGGCGCACAAGCGTGTTGAGGCTCACCGGAACCTCGCCCGTAAGCCGCTTGAAGCTGCCGCTGGCCGACATTATCCATGTGCCGTTGGTCGAGTTGTTGTCTCTAAGGGTCATTTTGCCGGTGGCCTCGTCAAGATGAAACAAGGCATGCTCGCGGCTTATGCTTGGTTCGGTCAGTTTAAATGGCTGATTACCAAATTTACCGATTAAGATATCCATATCTGTTTAAAATATATTTGCTGTAGATATAATTTGTTTCTTTACTGTTCTGTGACTTTTTGTAAAAATGCCTTCGGGACGTATGCCGTCACTATCGTGCCGAAGCCATTGATGGTTACCCCCACGCGGGTTTGCCTTTTTACGCGGCAGACAAAGCCGCTGAATCCGGTGAACTTACCGCTTATTATCTTCACCTTGTCCCCCTTGGATATGTCGCTCTCAGTGTCGGAGATGAACATCTTGTTCTCGTCTTCAGTTTCATACCATTTGAGGAAAGACTCCATCTGGTCGTCGGGAACTATGAGCGGCTTTATTCCGCTTTTGCCTATCGGACAGCCGTTTTCGTCTTTGTTGGGGATATAATAGTGATGAAGAAAACTGAGCCCGGGGCTTCCCACGTATTTTCTTATCATTCTCTCGGTGGTGTGTACAAACAGAAAGTTGGGTATCAACGATTCTGTTATCAGCTTGCGCTTGCCGCCTATTATGCGCATTTTGTTGGTTACGGGCAGGAACACTTCTATGTTTTCCGCCTCAAGTATGTCTTTGGCTTTTCTCTCCTGTCCGTATGCAGCCCTCATCAGGAACCACACAGCCTTCTGGTCGGGCTTGTCGGGCGGGTCGGCACTTTGTCTCCGGACACTACTGGGGGACACCCCTTTAGCTGATTTACACGTTCTGGGGGACACATCGGAGGCAAATCCGGTGTTTGAGGTTTGCCCGCCTCGCCGGGTGTTCTCATTAGACAACGAGCACATTTTGTCTTAGCGTATTGCGGTTAAGCGCTAAATACATAATTAAAAGACACACCCGTCAGGAAATGTTTGCTCAATTCTCAGATAACAAAGCTTATGCCTGTAAATATCTTTAAGTTAGTAACAAGTTGCAGGTAAATGTCTTTAATATGCAAAATAAGTAAATTGTATACCTTATCCGGTGTTAGCCTGATGGGCCTTGCACTTGAGGCCCCGACCACATTCTGTCACCAGCAGGACCTTATGCCCGCCGTTATCAGTGAACTGTGTTCAGCTTCACCGGAGGTAACAGATATATTAGTTCGTCGACAAAATTAAATAAAAATATAAATATAAACAAAAGATAACGCAAAATAATGAAAAATTTTTTAACCAAAATCGGTTATTAGTATTCGGTCTGTATTTTTTATATTGAGCTGATTTTGGTTAGATTTTTCATAGGCGCTTTTTATTTCATCGTTTAAATGAGGCGTGGAGATGGCGGTAAAAACTTATGACAAAAATATTTTTCAATCTGGAAAATAAAAAGTAAACGTATGTTAATGAAACGGCAGTAAGAATGTTACTTCATTAACATACGTTTGTAAATAAGCCGAAAAATGCCACTAAAATCACTCATTTCTGGGCCTGAAACTATAGGTTTGAGCCTCAGAAATGGCACCTTTTCATCCGTAACTGGGCCACTTTTTATGCGTAAGTGGGCCGGTTATGTTTTTTAACACTTCTGTTTTTCACGTTTATTTGCTGCAACTTTCTGTCAGTCAGCGTCTTAACAAAACGCCCCGTTTTTTGCCCTTTTCTGCCCGAAACCGCAGCATGGCGAAGAGCATGCGTGTTCTGAGAGCGTCAAACGGTCGTGAAAGCATGAAGAATGTTTACAAATAAGTGCTGCTGTCAGGGGTAGGGAATATTGTAAGTGAGATGCCGGAAACAGTCATACGCCCTGTGATGTCAGAGATAAAGCTCACATTCTTTTCTTGTTGAGCATACTTTCTTCAGCATTATGTTTGCTGCAGAGAGGAGTAGTCTGTTCACCTTTCTTGCGTCGTGAGGACATACGGCGGCGCAGCGCATGCATGATATGCAGGCCTTCTTGTCCACCTTTGCAGGGTTGTCCGTGCTGATAGCGCCTGTCGGGCATTTGGAGGCGCACAGGCCGCAGCTTGTGCATTGGGCTGTGGGGCGCGGCACGAAGCCTACGCTTCCGGCCTTCTTGTATGGTCTGTTGCCGGGTATTACAGGCGTGGCAGAGTCGTTGCAGTTCAGCTTGGCGGCTATCTGTTCGGCATATTTGTTAAGTGCGGTATAATCATCCTGGTCGGGGCGGTTGGCGGCATATCGGCGGACAATAGAGTGTTCGGCTATGGCTGCCACGGCAGCTACGATGCTGAATCCTGCCTTTATGGCACAGTCTTGCAGTTCGGCCAAAGTGTCTTCATAGGCACGGTTGCCGTATACGCATACTATTACGGCCCTTGCGCCGTTGCCGCTTATCTGCGTTATGCGTTCAGCTGCCGGTGCAGGCACGCGTCCGCCATACGACGGCACGGCTATCACGGCCACGTCGTCGCCGTTGAGAGCAACGCCCTTAAAGTCGGCCTTGCGGTCGGTAAGGTCAATGTTTACTATGTCGCTGCCGAGCTTTGCGGCAATAAATCCAGCCACCTTTTCGGTTCCGCCCGTCGGGCTGAAGCATATTTTATATATTTTCATTATTCTTTGTCTGATGTTTGTTTTGTTGCAAATATAATAATTTTAAGGCAAAGTCAGATGAAAAAACTTTGTTGTTTTTTTATTTGCCGTTGCTCTCGCCTTTGGCTATCTTTAGATAAGATAGTATGCGGCTCGGCAGTGTCAAATGAAAAAACTTTGTTGTTTTTTATTTGTCGTTGCTCTCGCCTTTGGCTATCTTTAGATAAGATAGTGTGCGGCTCGGCAGTGTCAAATGAAAAAAACTTTGTTGTTTTTTATTTGCCGTTGCTCTCGCCTTTGGCTATCTTTGTAGCAGAAATGGTTTAGATTATGAAATACACAACAGATAAACGATATTCGGAGCAGGGAACGGAAGGGAGATGTGCCGTGTCGTCTCGCAATAAGGTTATTTGTCTTTTGCTCTTTGTCGTAGGACTGCTCATGCTCGGCGGAGGCGTCTACGGCTTTGTGTCGCTGTCGAAGGCTTCAGGCGCTTTGGGCCATGCCACCGGCGTGATAGACAAGCTCAGCTATAAGAGAGAATACCGGCACCGGAAGAGGCGTACGCACTGGGAGATGCGCATAAGCTACGAGACAGAGCGCTACGGCAAGACGTATATATCGGAGAAGTGCTATCTGCCATTCCGTAGTGAAGGCGACAGCATAGAGGTGCTGTATAATCCGGATAACCCCTACGACGTGCGCATTCCGGGCGATGAGCGCTGCATATGGTTTACGCTGCTGAGCGTAGGACTGTTGTGTATGTCGGGGGTGTGGCTGATGCTCAGGCCGCAGCGGCAAAAAGAGCGGCATGCTTAGCGCCATATAATAAAATAAATGTTCTTTATATATTGCATTATGTCCGTTTTGCTATGCCATATAATGACTGAGCAAAACGGACATAATCATGATTTTGTTTTGATTGGGGATGATGTCTTGTTCTATTTTTTGCCTTTCAGCATCTTCAGCGCAGCCGTTAGTGCCGAGTCGGTCTTGCCCAATGCGTCGCTTTCGGTATATTCTATGCAGACGTCAGGCTGTATGCCGGTGTTGATAATATCTGAGCCGTCGGGATTGGTGAAGCGGCATTCTGCTGTCAGCGACGAGTAGCCGTGCCCCCAGTTGCAGAATTTAGGACTGCTTATCACGCCCGCTGTCGGTGTGCCTACAATCTTGCCGAGCGACAGGTTCTTCATTGTTGCGGCAAAGTCTTCGGCTGCCGATGCCGTAAATCCGTCAACAAGAATTATAACGGGGGCGGTTATTCTCAACGAGTCGGGCGTGTTGTTCTTCATCACGAACCAGCCTTCCTGAACGGGCAGCATGGCCACGCCGTTATAGTAGTCGGCCAGTTGGCTGACATTTTTGCCGTACATCTCGTAAGCCGTGTTAGCCACTCTTGTCATAATCTTTAAGCCGTCGAATATGTTAGTGTTTCTGTCGGCGATATGTCTTATTATGTTGTGCCATGACTCGTCTGTTCCTCCTCGGTTTTCGCGTATGTCGAATATCACGCCTTTGGCAGACAAGAAATCAGAGAGGTTATTCTCAAAAGCGCTTTTTATTGTGCCGGGCAACGTGAACGTGCTCATCTTCATATACATGATGTTGCCTGGCAGCTTCTTTATGCGGCATTTTGCCGTGTCGCGTCTGATGCTCCAGTCGTCAGTGTCGTCGTAGTTCCTTATGCTTGTCATGAGTTTTGTGTTTATGGTCTTGCCCTTAGGAGTCGTTATCTCAATATGAAATTCCGCGCCTTCCTTGCCTGTAAGGAATATGTCGAGAGCCTTTCTCTTTCTCCATTCCATGTTGGGAGCCGAAACATACGGATAGACATGCCTTTGCAGATATTCGTCGAGCGTCAAGCCGTCCACCTTCTTAATCTCGCTGCCAACAGGCAACAGCGGTTTTAGCTGCCTTGTAGTGTTGGTTATCAGCAGTTTGTCTCCAGCCCATGTAAGTATCAGCGGCACCCTGTAGCGTATGATGTTGCTGTCGTTAAATCGTGTGTGTCCCTCGTCGAAGTGAGCCATGAACTGTGTCATTAAGCCCGAAAACTCCTGTTCGCTTTCGGCATTCAAGACCTTAGTAAGATAGCATCTGTAAAGACTGTCAGGATTAGTCTCCTTGAATTTCTCAGGAAATGCAAAGTTGTTGCTTATTTCTTTCCATATAGAAGAAAGTATATATATTCTTTCGCTCAGAGTTGTGTCCGCCTTGGCCGTGTATGGCACGATGCACATTAAGGCCAAAGCCACAATAATTATTCTCCTGATCATGTTACGATGTTTTTGCTGAATGTATAGAGTTAAGTTGACTATGCAAATCTTCAGTATGAATTATGCTGACTAATATGTGAAACTTGTAGCCTTAAAGCATCACCCTTTTAATCGCCACAAGAGTAATCATAATTTTCAATTTTCAATTTTCAATTTTCAATTTTCAATTCTCAATTCTCAATTCTCAATTCTCAATTCTCAATTCTCCATTCTCAATTGGCAAATGCCCCGTTACGCCTCGATGTTGTATTTCTGAATCTTGTTATACAGCGTCTTGCGGTCTATGGCGAGCAGTTGGGCTGTTTTGGTCTTGTTGCCGCCCGTGGCGCGCAGGGCGTCTATTATGCGTTGTCGTTCGGTCTGCTCGTCGTGCAGGGCTGTGGGCTCCTGTCTCACGGGGCGCGCCATGGCCTTCGACAGCTCTTCGGTGCCGATGTATGAGCCGCGCGTAAGCAGGGTGGCACGCTTCACCACGTTGTTAAGCTCGCGCAGGTTGCCCGGCCAGCTGTATCGCGCAAGCATCTCCGACGCTTTGTCGTCGAATCCCGCCACGTTGCGTTCCAGCTCCTCGTTGGCCTGACTGACAAAGAGGTCGGCAAACAGAAACAGGTCGGCGCCGCGGTCTTTAAGTTCGGGCATGTATATGGTGAACTCGTTGATGCGGTGATAAAGGTCTTCGCGGAACTTTCCGTCGGCCACGAGCTGCGCCAGGTTGCCGTTGGTGGCGCACACCAGTCGTATGTCTACGCTTATCTCCTTTGGCGAGCCTAACGGGCGCACCTTGCGCTCCTGAAGGGCACGCAGCAGCTGCACCTGCACGTCGTAGGTCAGATTGCCCACCTCGTCGAGGAACAGCGTTCCGCCGTTGGCCTCCTCAAAGGCTCCGCGCTTGTCGGTCGTGGCGCCTGTGAAGGCTCCCTTGGTGTATCCGAAGAACTCTGACGCCGCCACGTCCTTGGGTATGGCTCCGCAGTCGAGCGCAAAGAAGGGCTTACCGGCGCGGCTGCTCTGGCTGTGAATGCGGCGCGCAACATACTCCTTGCCCGTGCCGCTGGCTCCGAGAATGAGCACCGACATAGGCGTTGGCGCAACGAGGTTTACGTAGTCGTAGAGCTGGCGCGAGGCCTCGCTCGTGCCTTCTATGTATTTCTTGGCGGCCGTGTGCGGCTTCTGTTCTGCCGCCGCGTTGTTTTTGTCGGCTGCTGATGTTGTTGCTGTCGTCGGTGTGGCGCCTGCCGTGTCGGCTGCTGCTGCGTTGTGGCTGTCGAGTGCGTCGTTTATCTTTTGCAGCAGAATGTCGGGCTGCACGGGTTTGGCTATATAGTCGCACGCTCCCGACTTCATGGCCAGCACGGCGTTCTGCACTTCGGCATAGCTCGTCATCACGATGAAGGGCGTCTGCATATTCTTCTTGCGCAGCCAGTTGAGCAGAAACAGACCGTCGTGGTCGGGCAGACGGAGGTCAGACAGTATGAGGTCGAAACCTGTGCCGTCGGTCACGGCCCGTGCCGCGGCGCTTACGGAGCTTGCTCTCTCAACCGTGAAACCCTTTTTGCGCAGCCATGTCTGCATCATGGTTGCGTATGTAAGGTCGTCTTCAACTATAAGGATACTTGCCATGTAGGTCAGAATGTTGTTATGATAACAACTGCGTGTCGTCGTGCAAAATTAGCTTTTTTATTATACATGGCGCAATAAACCGTTGTTTTTTATTGCTTTTTAAAACTTTGAGATTAATGTCTGCAGCTTTCAGATATATTGATTTTTGATTATTCGACTGCTATTTGTGCTTTGCGTTGCGTGCCTCGCCGCAAAAAATGTTATATTAGCGGAACATAATCAGCAAGTGATTTAAAATCAGAAAAATATTAATACCATGAAAATCAAGATTACATTACTGTTTGTTGTCATTGCCGTGCTTCAGCCGCAGGGGCTTTTCGCGGCAGATAAAGGCAATGCAGGCAAGCCCCGCGTGATAGTGCTTACGGACATTGAGAACGAGCCAGACGACGCAATGTCGATGGTGCGCTTCCTGACATACTCTAACCAGTGGGACGTTGAGGGACTTGTTGCCACAACGTCGGTGCATCAGAAGAAGGAGACGGCAGCATGGCGCATACGCGAGATTGTGACGGCATACGGCAAGGTGAGAGACAACCTGCTGAAGCACGAGAAGGGCTATCCCTCGGCCGACTATCTGCTGTCGGTGATAAAGGAGGGACGCCCCGACTACGGCATGCACGCCGTGGGCAAGGGCATGGACTCTGAAGGCTCCGAACTGATAATCAAGGCCGTAGACCGCAGCGACAGCCGTCCGGTGTGGGTGCTTGTGTGGGGCGGTCCCAATTGTCTGGCGCAGGCTCTGTGGAAGGTTAAGGCCACGCGTAGCGAGAGCGAGCTAAAGGCTTTTGTGTCGAAGCTCCGCGTGTATGCCATTTCAGATCAGGACGACAGCGGCGTGTGGATAAGAAAGACGTTCAAGGACCTGTTCTATATCGTCAGTCCGGGCTTCCATCGCCTTGGCGAATACCATTACGCCACATGGAGCGGCATCAGCGGCGACAAGTTTCACGGCCGCTTTGCCGGAGCCGACATCAGCATAGTTGACAATCCGTGGCTCGACGAGCACATACGCAGCAAGGGCGAGCTGGGCAAGCAGTATCCCTACATGAAGTTTCTGATGGAGGGCGACTCGCCCACGTTTATGTATCTCATTGACAACGGACTGGGCTGTGCCGAGCATCCCGACTGGGGCAGCTGGGGCGGACGCTACGAGCTGTATCAGCCGCGCACGGAGCGCTGGTTTATTGAGCCTGAGACAAGGCCGATATGGACCGACGCGCAAGACGAGGTGATGGGCTGCGACGGCTCATGGCACACAAGCAACAAGGCCACGATATGGCGCTGGCGCGAGGCTTATCAGAACGACTTTGCAGCACGCATGGACTGGACCGTGAAGGACTACGGCGAGGCTAATCATCCGCCTGTGCCTGCGCTGGCATGTCCGGCAGAGATGACAGCCGCCACGGGCGACACCATAAGGCTGAGCGCAGCAGGCACATCTGACCCCGACGGCGACAGCCTTTCGTACAGCTGGTTCTACTATCCCGAGCCTGGAACCTTCAACGTGGCTACGGCGCGCACGGGCAGTCCGCTAAAGATAGTGGGCCACGACAGCCGCGACGCCTACTTTATAGTGCCCAAGGGCGGCCGTCTCGGCACGATGCACATCATATTGGCCGTTACCGACAACGGCACGCCACGCCTTACGCGCTACGCCCGTGTAATAGTGAATGTTGTTAAATGACGTTACTGAAAATAAATACTGTTTCAAATGAAAAGAATATTTCTAGCTTTGAGTCTGCCGTTGATAATATTGCTGTGCGGCACTCCGTTCCAGGCTGTGGCTCAGGATGACAGAACAAGAGTTATCGTGACGAGCGACGGCGAGATAGACGATGAATGCTCTTTGGTGCGTTTTCTCCTATATTCAAACGAATGGGACATTGAGGGTATTATAACATCAAGCTCGCAATATCACTGGCATGGCCACAAATGGGCCGGTGACGACTGGATGGAGCCTACGCTGAATGCATATGCCGAGGTCTATCCCAATCTTCTTAAGCACGACAGGAGATATCCTTCGCCTGAATTTTTGCGCAGCCGTACTTATCTTGGCAATGTAGAGACTGAAGGTGAAATGGACAAAGTTACTAAAGGCTCACAGCGTATTGTTGAGGTGCTGCTCGACAATACCGATAAGCGCCCGGTGTGGATACAGGCATGGGGAGGCACGAACACCATAGCCCGTGCGCTGAAGACCATAGAGGAGACTTATCCTGAGCGCATGGCCGAGGTGGCAGACAAGATGAGGCTCTTCCTTATATGGGAGCAGGACAGCACATATCAGGCTTATATACGTCCTCATTGGAAGAAATACAACATAAAGACAATCATATCTGACCAGTTTGAGGCCATCGCCTACCGTTGGAAAATGGTTCAGCCTGATTATATGCAGAAGTATTATGAAGGCGCATGGATGAAAGAAAACATATTGCAGAATCATGGTGCCTTGTGTGGTTCGTATAAGGCTCATGACAATGGCGACTTCCGTTCAGAGGGCGACTCTCCGGCTTTCCTGCATACAATAAATGTCGGACTGCGTAATCTGGAGAATCCCTCATGGGGCGGATGGGGTGGCCGTTACGTGCTGGTGCGCGAGAACACATGGCTTGACCCTGTGCCTGTTGAAGGATATAAGTATCCTGAAGGCCGCTGGTATGGCGATAACGGCTGGGGGCGATGCAGTCTTCGTCCAGGCAGCACTGCCACCGACGAACAGCGCAGCGCTTACTTTAAGCCGATGTGGAGATGGAGCATTGCAATGCAGAACGATTTTGCGGCCCGTGCCGACTGGTGCGTCAAGTCTTATGCAGATGCCAACCATCAGCCTGTGGTTGTGCTGGCGCATAGTGCCGACATAAAGGCCAAGCCGGGCAGCAAGGTCAGTCTTAGCGCTGCGGGCACTTCCGATCCCGACGGCGACAGCCTCACCTTCAGCTGGTGGCAGTATGCCGAGGCCGGCACATATCCGGGTTCTGTTGATATATCAGACAGCGATTCTGTCAATGCAATGCTGACAGTTCCTGCCGATGCAAAGTCCGGGCAGACCATACACGTGGTGTGTGAGGTTACCGACAACGGCACGCCGCGCCTTACGCGCTACGCCCGTGTGGTTGTTACAGTGGAATAAAAACATTAAATACAACTTAATATTATATGCAGAAATTTTCAATATTGTTATGCTCCTTGTTGCTTGCGGCTTCGGCATGGGCAGGCAGCAAGGCCGATCCGGGCAAGCAGGCCATAGTGCTCGAGGAGTTTGTGTTCATGAAGTCGCCCACGCGCGACTGTCACGCATCGTCTATAATGGAGCTGTCTGACGGCACTCTGCTCTGCACATGGTTCGGCGGCACACGCGAGCGCGCCAAGGACGTAAAGATATGGCTGGCACGCAAGCCCAAGGGCGGCACGTGGCAGGAGCCTGTGGCCATAGCCGACGGCGAAGGCGGCACGGTGTTCAATCCGGTGCTGGTGCAGCTCAAGGGAGGCGACATACAGATATATTTTCTCTGCCCGACGATAGACGAGGGCCGCGTGATAACCTCTTCTGACAACGGCCTAACGTGGAGCCGTCCCGTGGCCCTGCCCAAGGGCTTCGTAGGTCCTGTGGTCAACAAGCCCGTGTATCTCGACGACGGCACCATCGTGGCAGGAGCCAGCCTGCAGGACGCTCCCGGCAAGCGCATACACGTGGAGCGCAGCACCGACAACGGCCGCACATGGACCAAGACGCCGGCGCTGAGCGATCCTGCCGGAACAAAGTATAAGCTCATTCAGCCCACATTCCTCGTACACTCGCAGAAGCGCCTGCAGCTGCTGGCACGCCCCAACGGCAGCGGACCCGACACGAAGATAGCGCAGACATGGTCGGACGACGGCGGACTGACATGGGGCCCGATAACTGACACCACGCTGCCCAACAACAACTCGGCCATAGACGCCGTTACGCTGAAGGACGGCCGCCATCTGCTTGTCTACAACCACTCTACGCGCAACGACACCATAGGCGGGCGCAAGGGCAGGGGCATACTGACCGTGGCCATGACGCGCAACGGCATCGACTGGGAGGCTGCCGCCGTGCTTGAATACCGCACCGGCGCAGTGCAGTATTCGTATCCGGCAGTGATACAGACGAGCGACGGACTGGTGCATATCACCTACTCATGGCACCGCAAGCGCATAAAGCACGTGGTGATAGACCCCTCAAAGCTCGTTACCTATCCCATCGTAGACGGCGTGTGGCCCAAGGACAAGATGCCGTGGACAAAGAGCACCGAGACCGAGAGCGTGGCCCAAGGCACAGAGGTGCTGCAGTGATGCGCAGAGCCTGCACTGTAGCTTTTATATAAGGTTAAAACAAGTCTTACTGAACCATGAAGAAACTTATATTTTCTGTTGCAGCTACCCTCGTGCCGGTTCTGTGCATGGCCGACGGCCTTAAGGCTTTCCCCACGGCCGAGGGCTATGGCAAGTTTACCGTAGGCGGCCGCGGAGGCGACGTCTACGAAGTTACCAACCTCAACGACTCGGGCGAGGGCAGCCTGCGCCATGCCGTTGAGGCCGAGGGGCCGCGCACGGTGGTGTTCCGCGTGTCGGGCACCATCGACCTGAAGAAAAAGCTCACAATACGCAACCCCTACATAACCATAGCCGGACAGACCGCTCCCGGCGACGGCATCTGCATAAAGCGCTATCCGCTGAGCATAGCCGCCGACGAGGTGATAATACGCTATATACGTGTGCGCCTGGGCAACGAGAGCGGCGGCAGCGACGATGCCTTAAGCTGCCGCGGCCGCAAGAACATCATACTCGACCACGTGTCGGCAAGCTGGAGCATCGACGAGACCATGTCGGTGTATCACTGCAAGAACGTAACCATACAGTGGTGCATGATCACCGAGAGCCTCTTCGGTTCCAACCACGTTAAGGGCAGCCACGGCTTCGGCGGCATATGGGGCTCAGACCTCAGCACATATCATCACAACCTGATAGCCCATCACTCGAGCCGCAACCCGCGCTGGGCATCGGGAGGCGGGCGCAACGACTATCGCAACAACGTTGTCTACAACTGGGGCTATAACAGCAGCTACGGCGGCGAGAGGCAGCAGAAAGGCAACCCCAAGTTCAGCTCGATAATGGTGAACATGGTGGACAACTACTATAAGCCCGGTCCGGCCACGCGCGGCGGTAAGGTGTCTTACCGTATAGTAAACCCCGGCAGCCGCGGCGACGACGATTACGGTCTGTGGTATGTAGACGGCAACGTGGTAGAGGGCAACGACGCTGTTACGCGCGACAACTGGAACGGCGGAGTGCAGCCGCAGGGCGGCAGCAGCGTGCTCGACAGGATAAGGCTCGGCAAGCCCTGGGATGCCATGAAGATAGATGAGCAGACGCCACACGAGGCATACGAGGCAGTGCTCGACAGGGCGGGATGCTCGCTGCCCGTGCGCGACGCGGTAGACCGCCGCATAGTGGCAGAGGTGCGCTCTGGCACGGCCACATTCGGCGGCAAGAGCTACAGCAGCAGGAAAGACACTGGCGATGGCCATGTGCCTACGGGCATAATAGACTCGCAGCAGGATGTGGGCGGATGGCCCGAGCTTAAGAGCGCAGCCGCTCCTGCCGACTCCGACCACGACGGCATGCCCGACGCATGGGAGCGTGAGCACGGCCTCGACCCTGCCAATCCTGCCGACTGCAACGGCCTGGGCAGCAACGGATACACCAATCTGGAGAACTATCTCAACAGCATAGCGCCCTGACGTTCATGCCTGTGGCAAGCCTGCGCGCTGCCATGGGCCATTGCTCAGGCACGATGCGCCGTGTAAATAAAAGCCTGGCGGCAATGCCTGACGTGTGGTTTGATGACGGTCTGAAGTGTATGTACATCTGATAAAGAAAAACTTTTCCGGCCAAATCATAATCACTTATCTTGGCTTAAAACTAATGTTCGCAGCTTTTAGACATACGTTTTTTTTGATTCTTCTCAGCCGTCATGGTGCCTTGCGTCAGCCTGTAAATCAAAAACACGCCGAAAATCGTAACTATTTTATATATTTTTCCTTTCAGCCTAAATATTTCGTGTGCTTTATATGACTGTACATTAAGCAAATCATACTTATTTACTTTCATACTGTTAGTGGCCCGTTTACGACCCGTAAGTGGGCCACTTTTAATGCAAAACCGGCCCACTTTTTAGTCGTAAGTCATAGGCTTTTCTCAAAGAGCAGTTTGTTTAAATTACCGATAAAGAATGTGTAATGAAGATGTTAAAGGGATATTACATGATTTTCTTGTTTTTAAATCAAATATATTTCTGTAGCAACGCAAATTCTTTGTAAATTTATCGATCATATGTAAGTAATATACCTTTTTGATATCAATAGAGTTGAGAAATTACCTCATTTTTGTAATGAATTCACAATTGCTACAATTGCAGTGATCCGTGTTGCTTTGTTTGGGTAGCATTAATGCAAACAAAGATACTTCTATTTCTGATTTTGAAAGTTTAACTTATAGATTTTTTATACTGAAGGCAAATGATTTCTTATTCGCCTTCAGTATATTTATAAATGAATTTTTCATTAAACAGAGGACTTTAATTGTCGTTATAATATAAAATCTGTAAATGTTTTGTTGCCAAGTAGATATGCGTCAAAAAAATAAATATCTTGTATGATTTGCCCCACACCAAAAACTCTTACTAATAGATAATGCTTATGATTAATATCATTGCATTGTTCTATCATCGAGAGTTCATTATAACTAATAGGCATATTAGTTTGGCTTTCCTTTTTTTCTGTTGTGGCTTTCACTTCAACAAATATTTTTGTACCTTTTTTTGTTGTAAATGATATATCATATTTTGCATAATTTCTCTTACAATAATATACCTTACCATTCATTTCGATTTTTCTATCATAATCATTTTCAGATGAAATGGATAAACATTTTGGTGCGTATCCCATTTCTTTTAATTTTTCAAAGACAATTATTTCTCCCTTAAATCCTGTAATTAAATTACGTTCTTGTTCTGTTTCGTTAGGTGTATACGAAAATGTTGTTTGTATTGTTCCACTTTCTGCATAAGTTTCTTTTTCCAATAATTCGGTATTATAACCTTTATCTTTTAAGTTTTGGCGTATGCCATCAAAATTTTCAATGAATAGAATGAACAACTCGCGTTCTTTTCCTTTTATATCAAGATATTCGCAAAGTGGAGTCAGCAATGGTTCTACGTTGGCAGGGCGTAAATTTCCTGTATAATAGAATTCATTTTTATTGCTAAATGTTGTTTTGACAATAAAATCATTGTTTTCACCATACGTAAGTCTGATGTTGCTGCAATGATAGAAATGCGTATTGTAAATCAATTCTTGTATTGAATTTTTTTTTGTTCTATATGTCACTTCGTCAGTCTGTTCACCAACTGCAATTAAAGCCAAAGGAGACAATTTTCCAAACAATATATCCTTTAATTCTTTAGTCTCTTTTTTATCTTCATAGTCAGTGGATATTCTATCTTCAGTTATAATGGTTACTCTCATTAAAGCTAATAAATCGAGGATATTGTCCTCGCATTGACAATTTCCCACGTAAACTCTATTTTTAGAGCTAAAGCCATCAATTGTTATATGACTCAATTTAGATGGAGACATGAAAACATTCTCTTTTGAAAGTATCTTATTGTTTGCTGCCCATTCTTCAATTATGGTTCTTTGCTTTTTTGACTCCAAACAACCTAGCTCTATTATCTTTTTGTAAATGCAAGTAATCTTAGGCTTGTTGTCCTCTACATTTTTTGTATCCACAACGAACTCACTTAACAAAAATAGATAATCATTCAATGTCAAATGATTTTTTAGTCCCAAATAAGTTTGCCAAGAATCAGAAATGCAGTCTTCAATATCAATAATTGGTAGATAATTTCCTGCAATCTCGTTTATTTGAGGAATAGAATTACTGTAAACATCTTTGGCTTTACGACAATCTTTCTTCACAGTAGGTACTATAGGGCAGTTTTCTATGACCCATTTAAAATGGTTAATATTGCAACCTAAATTGGTTAACATTTTATGTTCAATGGTTCTGTCTATCATTCCAGTAACTCCTTCGACATACCTTATATTTACATCTATGTCTTCAGGATTATACTTTGATAGCAATTTAGAAAAAACGAGATTTGAAAAATTATATTTATTACAATATAATAAAAACGAAAATGTATCATAGTATATAATACTAGCATTAAACGCATATCCTTTTTTCTCCAAAGTCCAGCCGGAATAGGCAATCCATCCATATCTTTCAGAGTATTCTTTGATGTTGTCAAAGAACGGTTTGTCGTAACGGTTATTATAGTCATTTTCATGCAGACGTATGGATTCTGTGTAATTTAACAAATCTTCTTTAACCCCCATTTTGAGTAAGAAAACTTTCCATTCGGCAGTTGAATCTGTGTCACAGTACTTATCTGAAATAAAAATATCTTCGTCAAGAAGTGGCTCTATATTTAATTCAGGCTTGTATTTTTCGCTTAAATACAGTTCTTTAGCAGATTTTAGAGTACCCTTGCTTGATAAAAATTTTACATAGCCCAATTTATATGATGATACCTCGCCAAATAAATCTTCGGTTTGGTAAATGTGAAAAACAAATTTGCCTATTTCTATAGCATTTTCTTCTGTAATATAATTATCGTTATCATACAGATATTCAATAAAAGATAGATTGGACAGTTGTTGTACACCTAATCTGGAAAGCCAGCTATTCAAGCCTAATTTATCTATTGCCTTATTTACATCCTCGTTTAACAAAATGATGCCGCGGGCCAATTCGTTTTCTTTTTTATAGTCAGTATAAAAATATAGAGTATTAGGAGATCGAGTATCATTATTTTCATCTAAAAGAAATTTCGTTTCACTCAATATAGATGTTAACTCGTCAGCTTCTTTTGGGTTTTGAACGCAAAAATCGTGTAAGAATGTGATTAACTTGACATTATATTCTGCCGTCATTTCTTCAAATAGTTGCACATCTTCCAATAGCTTTTTTATTTTGTCTTTGTCAATGACAAACACTCCGTATTCTGAAAATATTCGTGTATGCTTAGTAGTAAATGTGAAATTGTTTACAGTATATTTACGTTGGTATGTTCTATTTATATGTTCTATTAATTTTGGTGGATTTATAGCCTCTGAAAATTCTATATTATCAATTACAGCCTCAGATGCAAGTAGCTTTTTGCTGACATCATTTTTCTGTGGGATAAACGCAATGCTTTCAATCGCTTTTTCCATTTCAGATGCGAACACTTTTTCCAATGCATTTGATTGCCCATAAGATTTCTGCGGTAAAATCTCATAATAATTTCTGTAATTCGAGGATAAGCTTTTAACCCACTTCAAAAATTCATATGGTATTTTGGAAAAAATTAGTTTGTTCCATTCAGAATCCTTATGTAACTGTAGCCGGCCAGCATCCGTAATAAAGTTTGCATTGACCAAAAAAGGAAAGCCGTCAGTTCCAAATTTAAATGATGTTGGAAGATAGGTGTAGATGAGTGCATCCTTTTGAGGTAGACGCTTTAGTTTTCCATCATTTCCGATGGCAATTGCGAATGAAAGGTCAAATGTTTTGGCGTCTTTCAGTTTCTGGGGAGTGTTTAAATCAGTATTAATGGCATTGCGCAATTCTTCAGGCACATTTACTTTTTCGTTGGTATGTATAAGCCATCGGCTGTCTTCTTTTCCGTTTGAAGATAGTATTACCTGTTCTTTTGCAGTTGTTTTGGTTATAGTGTTGTATAAAATATCATTAACAGCAAAAGACATTTTGATATTCTTCGCTTTAAGGAATAGTAAAAATTGACTATTGCTCATCAATTCACCGATTTTTTGCTCTATTGCTGAAGTGTCAAACAAACGTATATAGGTTATTACATTATATCCATCTGTGTCTATTTCTAATGGTGGTGTAGCTTTTATCGGTATAATTTGCCACGGCATCAAATAGTTCTTCCTTTCATCTTTTGTTCCGAATGTTGGATTCCAATGCTTTTCCCAATAATTATCCCAGTATGATTTGTCAAATTTGAAACAGCTATTGTCTGATTTGACGGTAACACAAGTAGATCTCATAAATACGGACTTGAAACCAATGCCTTTGTATCCGATTTTTTTAATGTCATCTATTTTGTTTCCATTGCCAATATCGCATAATCCTTCAATATCTCTTTCCGAAAAGGCATCGCCGTTATGCATAAAAACAATGTATTTCCCCTCGATAACTATCTTTATGTTGAGGTTCCCGTTTTGATTATTAAAGGCATCAACCGCATTTTGAAGCAGTTCAAAGACAAATCGTTCGTCTTCTGTGTAAATGCCGGACGAAAGTTGAATGAGGCCTTGTTCAACTGTTGTAGCTACATCAGGGTGAGTATTTAATACATATCTATCTGTGAGTTTTTGAATTAATTTATCCATAAGATATTAATCAGTGTTCTGTTTGAGTAAGAAAAGCGTGATTTATATCCTACACTCTTATTTGAAAGTCGTAGAAAGCATAGGTTTAGATGTAATAATAGTATCTCACGCTATGGAGTGAGAACCACTATGTTATCATCGTATCCATTTGAAAATTTCCTACATTTTCAAGTACAAGATAAGTATAACGCTTCTTTTTTTAGTATGTCTTGGGAATCTTCATTTTAATCCGATAACAAAAGTAGATGATTTTTTCAATAATTTTCTATTTTCTAACGTTTTTTCTTTGTTATTGAAGTAATATTTTACGTGAGTTCTGGATAAGAAATATTAAAAAGTTGAAGTTGTAGTGTATTCTCCTTATGTAAAAGTAATGATTCCGGCTTATTCTCGAAGAAACAATATGCAGCAAGTGCCGAGCATAAATTCATTATAAATGTGTACAGACCTGTGCCCTGAATGAACCAAGTTGGTCTTGTTCTTCAATAGTTCGTTTATACATTCGGCACACGGGAATCATTGTATTGTCTACGAAAGTAATGCCGGAACACCTTCCAAAAGAATATATGCACATGAACAGAATCTATTCATAGAATATGCGTGGCATAAGCTCAATAAAGCGATTATAGGAAACTGCCTGCGGAAAATAACTTTTTAGCTGGTCCAGGATACAGTTGAGATAATATGCCTTGAAGTTGCGGTAAGTGCCGAAATGATAGCATACAAGTATGGGCAATCTAGCTTTCTTACATGCACCCTTTACGGCTTCTTTGCCTTATGCCGTCATTACATGGTGATGGCAAATGCATATTTTTTGAAAGTTCGACACTCAAATTCTTCTTAAATTCATCGATAATACAGAATAATTCAGCGACTTTGTATTTGGTTATTATTGCTTGTATTATTTGTAACTATTTGATTTTCACCGATAAAAGATACAAAATATTTGCGAGATTACTAATTCTTATGGGTGGTATTTTATCCCTAACTCGCATATAATTAGTTTATCAGCCTGTATGGCAAGATACGGCTAATGAAAATGGCACTCGTTGAAACTGTCAACGAGTGCCATTTTGAGTATGGATATTTAGTAGGCCATGATAACATGGCTGTTATTTTTCGGGCACGTAGAATTTATCCATCAGCGGAAGCACCATTTCCGGATTTTTGCGGAACTGCTTTCCTTTTATCTCTTTTTTATCTACCATTTCTACCAGCTTAGGAAACTCCCTGAAATATAGTTTCATGGCTTTCTTCATAACTAAAAAGATTCCTTTTATGCCGAGCCAATAAGCTTTGGCTATTTCATCCCCTTTCTTGAGATAGTAATATCGAAAAACATAATTGACTTTGGTACTATTATTGTTCACTGTATAATCAGTGGTTAGTGTTTTATATCCTTTGACGTTCTTTCCTTCGTAAATTAGCTGTAGGAATACCGGCTTATTAAAAGGCTTTGGATCTTTGTTAAATTGATTGGGCATATTCTTTTGTGCCTTTACCGATTCGTAAATTAAGGGTAAAGAGTCATTGAAAGTTGACGTGTAAACTATTCTTTTCACTTCTTCTGATGTGTATTTACGGGCTTTACCTTTGTAGGTATCGCTTATTTTTATGTCATATACCGGTGAAATTAGGCGTGCTGTGGAAGCGATTGAGCAGTAACCTTCAATTACCGTGCCGTCTGTCAGCGTGCAGGTTACTTTGTAGTCGTCAGGATTGTTGCGTGCTATTGTTGGCAGCGCCATGAATAGTAGTGAAAGTATTAAGATAAGTTTATTCATTGTGTTTTTATTTTAAGGTCGTTTACAATAAGGTTATTGAACACAGATAAACAAATTTTGCAAGTTATAGTTGTTAGACCATGCTTGTAAAATTTGACTTGTAGATTACTGCTGATCAGTATAAAAGTTCGTCGCTTGCCAAATGTGCGTTGCACTGTGCATGCCGAATGCATAGATAGTATTTTCTTTCAATACTTAGCTGATTGTTTTCTCTTTATTCTGCCAATTTGAACCTGTAATGTAAGACATGGCTATTTTATCAATGTAATATTTGTTCGTCGCTCCGTTTGCATCTATAGAGCGAGACAAAATTCCTATATCAGTTTAAATATTACTCACAACCGGTTTCGTTTGTTCATTGTCGTTACATAAACATTTTGCAAATGCAGAAAAAAGCCTCAATACAATTTAGACGTAGTTTTTTTCATGCACCTCCTTTTTTAGTTAAGAAATTATATCCATAGCCAAAAATACGATTTTTTTTCTAATTTTGTATATAAATATCAATATTTTATAGAAAATGAAACGAAAATAATATGAATATCATTATTTTCATTTTTCTTATTTGTTGCATAGAAAGAAGTTGCTATTGTTCTGACGGAGAGGAAATGGCTATTGCGCTTGCGTTATTGCGCACATTTGTGGCAAAAGAATGAAGGTGCGTCAGAATGTATTTTAGCATACATATTCTGATGCACCTTTCTTTATTGTTTATGTCGTAAAGATCTTCCTGCCGCGTGTTGTCGTTGGCGTTTATGGCTGCGCCGTGCGCTCATGTAGGCAGGACAAAGAGTTATTTCTCGTTCAGCACTTTGTCAAATTGCTTGGCGAAGAATTAGAAATATAGGCCAGATGAGAATAAAAGTTAGGACTTATAATACATCATAATAAGTTAAATAGCTTATTTTTTACTTTTATAAGCTAATTAACTTATAATATTTTGCCGATATAGATATTATTCATACCTTTGCATTAAATAATAGTTAACGTATTAAATCTATGTATGCAGCCATCTCTGCCGATATAGTTTCTTCCACATCTTTATGTATCGAAGAAACCATTGCCTTGAAGCAAAGGATAGAAGATTTATTTTCTGTCCTCGAAAACAGATTTCCGGGATTTTGGGGAAGGATAATAAAAGGAGATTACATAGAGTGCCTTTTGCCTTCGGCCAAGGACAGCTTTAGGGTAGCTCTAATTATCAAGAGTTGCATTAAGTCTTTTCCTGTTACAGAATCAAAAAAGAAAAAATTGTTCCAAACATACGGAATACGTATAGCTGTGGGAATAGGTGATATGCGTATTGTAGATAAGGAACACGGCATCATGGATGGAGAGGCAATTTATTTATCAGGCCGGACATTAAGCGGAATGGGCGCTCCAAACAAAAATGGTACATTCATTATTGAACCTGCTGACAAGCAACTTAAACCAGCGTTACAAACGGTCGGAATGCTGACCGATGCCTTGCTCAATAATACTACAAGACGGCAGAGTGAGGTTGTTTATTATAAACTTTTGTCTAAAAGTGAGCAGGAAATAGCAGATATATTAGGTGTAAAGCAGTCAGGAATAAATCAGCATTCAACTTCAGCCAAATGGTATTGCATAGAAGAGGCATTGGATTATTTTGAACAACTAAATTTTGAAAATATATGAACAGCTGGTTGTTGTTAAGTCTATTGACGGCTCATGTAATTGGAGATTTCTATCTGCAAAGCGACAAATTTTGTAAGAGGAAAGAAGTATCAAAACTTAAAAGCTCCTTTCTATATATTCATGCAATAATCATGGGGCTGCTTTCATGGGTGTTTGTTCCAACCATTGGTTTTTGGCTTTATGCGTTGCTCATAGTTGTAACACATTTTTTGATTGATGCAGTGAAATCATATATGGGCAAAGGACTGTGGCAATTTTTAATAGACCAGATTGTACATATCTTAGTTTTGTGTTTTATTGCACACCAATATGTATTGCAGTGCCATTTGCCAATTCAATGTTTAAACTTTCGTGACAATATATCCATTCCGGTATTTATATTTGCCATATTATGTTGTCTGAAACCGACAAATATTTTGATAAAGCTTATATTGGAACGGTATAAAATAGGAGAAACCGAATCTTGCGAAAATATGAAGAATGCAGGGGCACTCATTGGAAATTTAGAAAGAATCTTGACATTGGTATTTGTTCTAATCGGCCAATATGAAGCTGTTGGATTTATCATAGCTGCAAAATCTTTACTTCGATTTAAGGACACAGATACAGCCAAGACAGAATATGTGTTAGCCGGAACCTTGTTGAGTTTTGGCATTGCCACATTGTTAGGCTTAATGGTGAAACAATTATCGTTAGTATTCTAATTCTGTATAATGAGAGAATTAACCGACAAGGAGAAATATGTTGTGAAAGGATTGTTTGACAGAAAAACAAATCCAATTTAGGCGAATTGCGTAAATAAGACTGTTACGAGATAATCTTGATTGTTTTACATTGTGCTATGAATTAGCCACAAGAAAATCATCAGGATTTATATAAAAAAAGAAGGTGCGTCAGAATGTATTTTAGCATACATGTTCTGATGCACCTTCATTTATTGTTTATGTCGTAAAGATGTTCCTGCCGTATGTCGTCGTTGGCGTTTATGCCTGCGCCGTGCGCTCATGTAGGCAGGACAAAGAGTTATTTCTCGTTCAGCACTTTGTCAAATTGCTTGGCGAAGAACATTATCTGATAGTCTATCGAGTTGTGCCAGTAGTCGCCAGTGTGGCCGCCGGGGCGCACGTAGAAGTCATGCTTCACGTTGAGTTCGCGCAGGCGCTTGTGCGTCTGAAGGTTCACGGGATAGAAGAAGTCGCTGTAGCCGCAGTCGATGATGATGTTCTGGCGCGAGCCGAGCAGACGGTCGAGCGAATAGTATACGGAGTGAGACTTCCACACTGTCTCGTTCTGAAACTTGTTGCCCAGCACCTTCTCTATCTGCCAGCAGTTGGGATACTGGCAGATGTCCATGCATCCGCTCGTGGTGCCTATGTTGCCGAACACGTCGGGATGCTGCAGTCCGTTCCACATGGCTCCGTGTCCGCCCATGCTCAGGCCTGTTATGGCTCTCAGCTCGCGGCGCGCATAGGTGGGGTAGTGGGCGTCGATATACTTGGGCAGTTCCTTTGATATGAACGTCTCAAACTGCATCGACGGGTCAACGGGCGAGTCGATATACCAGCTGTTCTGTCCGTCGGGGCAGACGATGATGGTGCGGTAGGTGTCGGCCAGGCGCGCCACGTCGGTTATTCCAGACCATGTGGTGCTGTTGCCGCTGTAGCCGTGCAGCAGGTAAATCACGGGATATTTGGCCTCGCCTGCGGCGTCGGGCGTGTATACTATGGTGCTGAGGCTGCGCTTCATCTTCTGGCTGTACACGCTCAGCGTGTCAACCTTTGCAGCGCGTGCCGCCGTTGCGGCCAGCATTATTATCAGCGCCGTCAGTATTGTTCTTGTAATGTTTGTCATGTTGTTATGCTTATTTTTCATTGTCTTTTTCGTCAAGCCGCCTTACGGCCTCCTCAAAGGCAGTTCTGAAGAAGTGGCCCTGGGCTATGAGGTTGCCTATGCGCTCGGCGTTCATCTTCATGCAGGCATACTGTCCCTGTGTGATGTTGGGCAGAATGGTGTCGAGCTCTTTCAGCGAGTCGACGCACAGACCTATGCCGTGCTTGCTGACAAACGGCGCCAGGGCGGCCTGCTTCCATATTATCACGGGCAGCGAGCAGCGCAGATAGAGCGACGTCTTGTGCGGATTGTTTATCTTGAGATATTCGCCCCAGTCGCCCGTGCATCCGTCTTCAGAGGCTCCGTCCCACACCAGGCCGAAGTGGCCACGTGCCGTGGCTATAAGCTCGTCTGACTTTACGAAGCCCATCAGCTCAAACTTGTCGGCGCCCTTTGCCTTGCCTATCTCGAAGCCGTTGCCGTAGAGCCTCACCTTGAACGAGCTTATGTGCTCGCCCCAACGGTAGAGGAAGGTGTTCTTGCGGTGGCTCAGCGCTCCGGCATACACTATGGTGCGCATGTCTTCGCTGCTGTTGTTCTTTGCCGCCTGCGTGTCCGACAGATAGTCGAATATGCCCAGCGTGCCCACCATGGCGCGGCATCCGTGGCTCTCGAGCCACTGCTTCATGCTGTCGTTGTGGGCTATTATGTAGTCGGCGTGGTTGAGCCGGCATATCTCCTTCTCGGGCGTGAGCGCCTTGCGGCGGAAGCTGCCCAGGTCGTGTATTATCACAACTACGCGCGCTCCCCTCATGTGGGCCATGCGGCACACCAGCGTGAAATATTTTTTCAGCGGATACTGCAGCAGCAGCGTGTCGCCGCGTTTCAGGCTGAAGGGCGACTTTATCACTCCGGCGAGCGTCAGGAAGAAGTGCGCCAGCTTGTTGTTGTATGTGGTCTGCCTGAGTCCGGCGTTGCCGAGGCCCATGCTGTCCATAATCTTCTCTATGTCAGTCTTGGCCTTGTTGCCCGCGCTGCCCAGACCCTTGTAGTTGCGCGAAAGATACTTACAGTTATTTAATTCATAATTCATAATTCACAAATCATAATTGGCTGATGCCGAACTTTGTTTCACAATTCTGAATTCATAATATGGGGCAGAGAAATTTTCTTAAGTCTTAATTATTAATTCTTACTTCTTAATTTCCCATTTCCTTTTCTGCCAGCTTGAGAGCCTCGTCCACGGTGTCGTCCATGTCGAAGTAGGCATACTGCCCGAGTCGGCCTCCGAATATCACGTTGCCCATGCTGCGCGCCATCTGGCGGTATTCGGCCGCTATGGCGTTGTTGCGCTCGTTGTTGACGGGATAATACGGCTCGAGGCCCTCGCTCCATGTGGCGGGATACTCGTAGGTTATCACCGTCTTGGGCTGAGTGCCGTATTCAAAGTGCTTATGCTCAATGATGCGGGTGTAAGGCACGTCGGCCGAGGTGTAGTTCACCACGGCGTTGCCCTGGAAGTTGGGCGTGTCTATCACCTTGGTGTCGAACCTCAGGCTGCGGTATTCGAGCCTTCCGGCGCGGTAGTCGAAGTATTTGTCAATGCGTCCGGTGAACACTATCTTGTCTGCCAGTGAGCAAAGTTCGTCGCGGCGGCTGAAGAAGTCGAGCTGCAGTATGGTCTCCGTGCCCTCCAGCAGGGCGTCGATGAGCCTGTTGTATCCGCCCTCGGGAATGCCCTGATACGGGTCGTTGAAGTAGTTGTTGTCGAAAGTCATGCGCACCGGCACACGCTTTATTATCTCCGCCGGCAGCTCGCGTGCGGGCCGTCCCCACTGTTTCTCGGTGTATCCCTTTATCAGCGTCTCGTAGATGTCGCGTCCGCAGAGCTTCAGCGCCTGCTCCTCAAAGTTGGCAGGACACTCTATCGAGGCATACTCGGCGCGCTGCTTCTTGAGCATCTCCTCGGCCTCGCCAGGCGTGCGCGTGCCCCACAGCTGATAGAAAGTGTTCATGTTGAAGGGCAGGTTGTACAGCCTGCCGTTGAAGTTGGCCACGGGCGAGTTGGTGAAGCGGTTCATCTCAACCAGCCGTGTAACATATTTCCACACCTCCTTCTTGTCCGTGTGGAATATGTGAGCGCCGTATTTAGTCGTCCCTTAAAAAGCCCATTTTTGCGAGATGTTGTTCTGACACAGTA
>ERZ772892.391-NODE-391-length-55108-cov-4.410150_pt1 | contig 55108 bp, 49 predicted proteins | sample MGYA00512126_ERZ772892 | MGnify/ENA primary metagenome ERZ772892 (study PRJEB29015, sample SAMEA2737697) | human gut metagenome | biome: human gut; feature: human-associated habitat; material: faeces | place: China | collected 2012 ... | reverse complement strand
AACCGCCGGCAGATAATCTTCCGCGCGACCGGCAAACTCTATTTCGGCTCCTTTGCCGGAAGGTCAGCCAGGAACTGGGCAAGCGTGTGGCCGCTCTCATCCTCGTGCGTCACTCGCTCAATCACTTTGAACAACAATTCCGAAACCGGAGAATTGCTCTCAGACAGCTGCTCGGCGAGCATGCCTTCAAATTCCAGGGCCAGCTGAGGAAAACGCAGAAAGTTTCTTAGGAGTGCCATTAAAGGGGCGTCTGCCGTCGGAGGAATACTTCGTCCGGTCGACGTCGGAATCCGCGGCGTCTTATACCGGTCGTAGCCTCTTCCGAAGCTGTATCGCTGATTGCCAAAGCCGCTGGGTCTCTGAGGAGCCGCCGGCGGCAACACAGGAAAACCGAAATATTTACGGAGTTCGTCGGAATTCTTATAGCCGACTGCCGTGCTCAAACGTTCGATTAAGCCATCGCGCAGAAGCGGACTTTTTGTCTTACGAACGAGCGGAGATGCTTCTTCAATAAATGCGTTGCGGTCTTCAAGAACGGCTAAATCCAGTCCTTGAGACAATGCTTCAATCAGGTAACTGGAAAGCGGCAGCGCCTTTTTGAGCATCTCTTCGAAGGCGGGAGCGCCGGACTTCTTGACCAAACTGTCGGGATCTTCGCCCTCGGGCAGGAACACAAAACTGACTTTCTGAGCATCATCCAAGAGCGGAAGCGACAAATCCATCGCGCGCTTTGCCGCCTTACGCCCTGCCGCATCTCCGTCAAACGAGAAAATGACGTGATCGGTCATCTTAAGAAGGCGTTCAATATGCTCAGCTCGAATCGCTGTACCCAGTGGTGCACAGGCCTCTCCAAATCCGGCTTGAGAAAGCTGAATCACATCCATCTGGCCTTCGACCACGATGACGCGCTTTTTATCCTGAATGCTTTTGCGCGCTTCGTACAAACCGAAGACTTCGGAGCCTTTCGTAAAAATCGGAGTGTCGCCTGTGTTGATGTATTTAGGCTCTTCCCCGATCATGGTTCGCGCACTAAATGCAATGACTTGTCCGCGAATATTGCGGATCGGGAACATCAGGCGGTTGCGGAAGAAATCGTAGACATTTCCGCTTTGACCAGTTCGCTGAAGACCGGCCTCTAACAGCAAGGGCTTGAGATCAGGAGTGAAGACGGCGTCTAAGTTATGCCAGGCATCCGGCGAAAAACCGATTCCGAAACGCTCGATGGTTTCGTCTGTAAGACCGCGGTTATGAAGATAGTCTTGTGAGAATTTGTCGCTGTTGAATTTATCGCGGTAAAACTCCATTGCCCTCTGCATAATCTCGGACAAACGCGGTTTACCGCTCTTGGGTTTAGGTGCGCCGCCTTCGTAGCGAACCTGCATGCTGAATTCGGAGGCGAGCTTTTCGACCGCATCGACAAACGGGAGATTCTCATACTTCATTAAGAAGCTGATGGCATTGCCGTGCTCTCCGCAGCCGAAGCAGTGATAAAAGCCGCGTTCGCGGTTTACTGAAAAGCTCGGGCTTTTTTCATTATGGAAGGGACAGCATGCCCAAGCAGAAGCGCCCTTTTGCTGCAAAGGAACTCTTCGATTAACGACCTCGTAAATGTCTGCTCGGTCAAGCAGTTCTTTAATAAAAGACTGTGCGATCAAGAATCAAACTCTCACAAGAAAAGACGGGGAACGGAAATTGTTTTGAAAGATCCGGCCGCTATAAACAAAAAGACGTCCCGCAGGACGTCTTTTATAAAATCTTCCAGCTTACTGAGCCAGTCTTGCCTTAAGCAGTGCGGAAACTCTGCCCATGTCAGCTTTGCCTGCAACCTTCGGCTTGATCATTCCCATGGCTTTGCCCATGGCAGCCGGGCCGCTGAGTCCGGCGGAAGTCACAACCTCGTCAACGATTTTCTGAATTTCTTCATCAGAAAGCTGAGCGGGCAAATAGACTTCGAATGTCTTAATTTCCGCAGACTCTTTATCGGCCAAATCCTTACGATTTCCGGCCAGATATTGTTCAACTGAGTCTTTGCGCTGCTTGATCAATTTTGCAATGATCTGCTGAATGACAGCATCATCTGCGGTGATCTGCTCGTCGACTTCTTTCTGTTTGATCGAAGAAAGAAGCATACGAAGCGCGCTCAGTTTTTCTTTGTCATGAGCGCGCATCGCGTCGCGCATATCAGAGGTGATCTGGTCTCTTAAACTCATAACTGCCTCTGTTTTGAAGTGCTTGAAGAATTAGTAGAGCTTCTTCGGGAGCATCATGCTGCGAAGACGCTTGTAGTGACGCTTGATAGCGGCAGCTTTTTTGCGTTTGCGTTCAGCAGTCGGTTTTTCATAGAATTCGCGAGCGCGAAGTTCAGTTAAAAGACCGCTCTTTTCGATCGTGCGCTTAAAGCGACGAAGAGCAACTTCAAAAGGTTCGTTTTCTTTAACACGGATTGTGGGCATCGAGCACCTAAACTAAATAACTGTTTAAAAATAGTTTCTTGGTTGAGTAAGCGGAATGCACAGGCCTTCCCCTACTCGAAAGTCAGCAATTCTAATGCATTTTTCACTTCCGTGCCTTAACTATCTCATTTAAGTAACAATTTATTTAGTCAGAGGTTCCTGGAGAACGGCGATTTTCTAGGCCGGAAAGATCGAATTGAGCACCTAAGGCAACACCTATTTTTCTCTCGACCCACAATAGATTCTTCTTTTGCTGAAGGAGCAGAAAAATGGACAATGATTATTCATGGACAAAATTTAATCCTGCGGCCGCACGAAAACTTTGCGCGTATTCCGACCGCAGAGTAGAACTCTTAAGTTGGCTTTATTCTGCGCTCCCTGAAGAAACGAACTACCTTCATGATCCGGATCATAAGAAGCTGACAGACATCGATCCTTTCACCGTCTTCGGCGTGATGAACCGTCACATCTCTCAGGAAAAGAAAGCTGAAGTTGCAAAGGCTTTCAAAATTTTCTTCAAGGTTGATGAACCTTCTCCGACCGACTTCCGCGGCGTTTCTCCGCTCAACAACGAAAATTCGATGTTCTTCGGTTTCAAAGACGGCAAGAACAAAGAGGACATTAATAACCTGTGGACACTTTTCTTAGGCCTATTCGGAAAGAACGATCAGGTTGCCGACCTCTTTAATGAGATGACTCGTCATCAGTACGGGACCAAGTTCAACCTGACCATGGGCATGTATTGGGTCTGCCCGACTAAATATTTTCCGCTCGACGGCCCGAGCCGCAAATATCTCAATGCAAGAGGCGTTGCCGTTTCCGAACAAGTCCCAACCTACGACGAATTTGTGAGGATCAGTGAAGAAGTCAGACAAAAACTTTGCGGCGGCTCAACCGCAGACGATGCGTTTGCCATCGTGACCCGCGATATTTATTACAGCACCCACAAAGCGCAGTAAGGCTAAAATTTGAATTTAGCTTATTTCTATCGATAAAGAGAATGCTGATCCTCGGAATTGAATCTTCCTGTGACGAAACGGGTGTTGCCCTTTACGACACGGACAAAGGTCTTATTGCAGATGCGCTTCATACGCAAATCGAAATGCATCGTTTGTACGGCGGTGTGGTGCCTGAACTTGCCAGCCGCGACCACATTCGCCGCATTATTCCTTTGCTCAACGAGGTAATGAATAAAGCCGGAAAAACGCCGCAAGATCTAGATGCTGTTGCCGTCACTGAAGGTCCGGGACTTGCCGGAGCACTCCTCGTCGGAAACTCCGTCGCCTACGGTATCGGACTGGCACTGGATATTCCGGTCGTCGGCATTCATCACTTAGAAGGTCATCTTCTCTCTTCGCTCTTGGCAGACGACAAGCCGTCGTTTCCTTTCGTCGCCCTGCTTGTCTCGGGCGGCCACACCCAAATTATGGAAGTCCGTGCTTTAGGCGACTATGAGCTGTTGGGAGAAACACTGGATGATGCTGCAGGCGAGGCCTTCGATAAAACGGCTCAGGCGCTTGGTTATTCCTACCCGGGCGGCCCTGCTGTTTCCGCACTGGCAGAGAAAGGCACACCCGGCGCTATTGAGCTTCCGAGACCTTTGATTCACGCACCGAACTTGGATTTCAGTTTTTCCGGTCTTAAGACAGCGGTTATGAACACGGTCCGCAAAGAACCGAAGCCTTTGTCTCAGGAATTCAAAAACAATCTGGCGCGAGCCTTTGTTGATTCCGTCACAGATGTTCTGGTGACGAAGTGCCTGAAAGCACTCAAGAAAACCGGCAATAAATCTCTGGTGGCCGCAGGCGGTGTCAGCGCGAACAAACAGCTTCGAGCTCGTTTAACGGAAGCCTGCCGGAGACGCGGCGTCAAAGTCTTCTTCCCGCCCCAGAATCTTTGTACAGATAACGGCGCGATGATTGCAGCTGCCGCAGGTGCTCACTTAGCGGAAATTAAAGATTTAAGGAATAAGAAACAGGACGGATTTTCTATTAAGCCGAGATGGTCGCTGGAGCATCCGAACGATAACGATTAGTGGCGGCGGGGACCGGAAGGTTCCGGCCGAACTCCGCAAATACCGTACTTAATATCTTTCCAAAACTTACTGCTGAAGACTACTTTTCAATCGCGCATTCGACTTCGACGGCGCCCAATTGGTCCTTCAGCACTTTCGGATCAATCTTGACGTTATAACCGCGCCTGCCGCCGTTGATATAAATAAACGGCAAACCCAAAATTGTTTTTTCGACGTAGACCGGCATGTTCTTCTTTGTACCGAACGGCGAGGTTCCCCCGACTTGATAGCCGGAATTTTTTTCGGCGATTGCAGGCTTGCAAGGTTCGATATGTTTACGGTTCGTTTGACGAGCCAGGTTCTTAGTGGAGACTTCGCGGTCACCGTGCATCAGGATGACAAGCGGTTTTTCATGTTCGTCCTGCATGATGAGCGTCTTTACGACGTTGTGTTCATCCACACCGAAACACGCGGCCGCCTGAGCCGTGCCGCCGTGTTCCACATATTCATAAATTCCGTCTTCGAAAGGCACTTTATGCTGCTTCAGCCACATAGTTGCCGGGGTGGCAGAAACATGTTCTTTTTTACTCATTCAAACTCCTCACATGTTTTGCTGTTCGTGCTTGAGAAGCCAACATTTTATTGAGAGATTGTCGGCGGAATGCGCGAATCCGCCCAAATTGCTCTTTCCGACAACACGATGGCAACCGACAAAAATCGGCAGCGGATTGTCTCCGCAGGCGGAACCCACAGCACGAGGAGAGCTGTTGAGGTTATCAGCAATTTGTCCGTAGGTCACGGTATCACCGGCTTTAACCTTGGCAATCTCCTTCCAAACCTGACAGCGAAATTCCGTGCCGTCCTCACTGGGCTTCCAATTGTCCAAAGCTTGTACACTGCCTCCCAAATAAGACTTCAGGGCCTTAACCGCCTTATGTTCGGCAAAACTTCCGAGATCTTCTTCGACAGCTTCTTCAGACAACTCGCATCTGACAAGCTCATCACCTTCAAATGTCAAAAGGATCGAACCGAACGGAGCATTCAAACAAGCCTGATTACTTTTGATTGTCACGAGCATTCTCCAAGTCCTTCTTCCACAAGCCCTTCGGCAGCGGGAACTTCACGTCTTCCTGCTGTCCGGTCATGGTTCCGACTTCGTCGGCGCCCAGTGTTTTGAGTTTCTCGACGATTTCGTCGACCAAGATTTCCGGGGCGCTGGCGCCAGCCGTAATGCCGACCCTTTCTATGCCTTCAAACCAGTCAGGATTAATTTCACCTGCATCGTCCAACAAGTAAGCCTTTGTGCCGGCGCCTTCGGCGACTTCTCTCAATCGATTGGAATTCGAGCTGCTCTTTGAGCCGACCACCAGTACGAGATCTACGCGGCGAGCCAACTCTTTAACCGCGTCCTGACGGTTCTGGGTAGCGTAGCAAATGTCTGCTTTTTTAGGCTCTGCAACCAGGGGAAAGCGCTTTTTTAATTCCTGAATCAGCTCCTTGGCATCATCGTAGGAAATCGTTGTCTGACTAACGTAGGCGACTTTTTCCGGGTTCTCGACCTCAAGATCCCAGACCTGAGCAGGTTTTTCAATGACATTGATTTCCGAGTCAACCTGTCCGACCGTCCCTTCTACCTCTGGGTGGCCGGCATGTCCGATCATGATGATGCGGTAGCCCTGCTTATGCATCTTGGTGACTTCCATATGAACTTTGGTCACGAGAGGGCAGGTCGCATCGTAAATGGTCAGATCCCGGGCTCTGGCTTTTTCTTCAACTGATTTCGGTACGCCGTGTGCGGAAAACACGAGAACCGAACCGTCAGGCACTTCGTCAATTTCATTTACAAAAATCGAGCCTTTTTCTCTCAGTGAATTAACCACGTGTTTGTTATGGACGATTTCATGGCGGACGTAGATCGGCGCACCATGCACTGCAAGTGCTCTTTCGACAATCGCAATCGCGCGATCAACACCGGCGCAGAAGCCTCTTGGTTGGGCCAGCAGAATTTTCATATTTTTTAACGGAAAAAACAGATCAAATGTTCTTACATATTAATAGAAACGCTGATTTTTCGATTCGGATTCTTATCTGACGACGGAGGTCATTCCTGTCCGAGACAAGAAGAATCACGGCTTCCGCGCTAAATCGTCTTCGAAAAGCGTAAGTCATTGATCCGTCAATTTACTCCTTCGGACCTATGATCAGAAAATAAGTGTCGGAGCCCAATGCAAAAAGTTTGAAAAATCAGTATAATCGCTGTTTTTGGTTCTCCCCGAGGCAGTATTTCGGCGCGAGAAAAGTTTTTTATAACAGTTATTATTCTGGAGAGTTAGCGATGGCACGAGTGTGTCAAGTCACCGGCAAGGCTCCCATGGTTGGCAATCGCGTCTCGCACGCGAATAACAAGACCAAGCGCCGCTTCATGCCCAATCTGCAGTACCGCCGTTTTTGGGTTGAAAGCGAGAATCGCTGGGTTCGTTTGAGAGTTACTAACGCTGCATTGCGTACGATTGATAAGAACGGCATTGAAGCAGTTCTGGCGGACCTTCGCGCCCGCGGCGAAATCTAATAGGAGTTCACCATGGCGAAAGGTATTCGTGAAAAAATCAAACTGGCTTCTACCGCCGGTACAGGTCACTTCTACACAACCACTAAGAACAAACGCAATTCTAGTGGCAAGATGGAAATGTCCAAGTACGATCCGGTTGCCCGCAAGCACGTGATCTACAAAGAAACCAAACTGAAGTAATTCGGCAAGGTTTTAGAAAACCGAGGCGCAAGTCTCGGTTTTTTATTGCCTAAAAAAGGGCACAGAAAACTCGCGGTTTTGAGAACTACAAGACCGCGAGTTTTGTTCTTCAGAACTTAGGCTTTTGCCTGCTCCGTCACCTCTTCCTTCGCTTCTTCAGAAGGTTTGTCTGCCTGAACAGCTTCGGCGGGAGCACCGGTTTCTGGCTGACCTTCTTCTTTTTGTTCAATTGCCGGAACGTCGGAAGCTTTGTCTTCTTCGGCCTTCGGAGCCTTGCGTTTGGATTCGGGTTTTACTTTTTCGAGCACAGCACCGAAGAATCCGTCGGTACCGTTGAGCTGAGGCAGCATCGCGAAGAAGTCACCGAATCTCTGAGCTTGATAGGGAGAGATTTCGATTCCCTGCTTGCCTAAGATTTCGTAAGAATTCAACAGGCGGAAATCGGGATTTTCAGCCAGGAAATCATTGATAACGTCCTGGTTTTCTCTCTGCAGAATCGAGCATGTCGCGTAGACCAAACGGCCACCGGCTTTCAGCATCTTGGCCGCAGAGCGAATCACGGATTTCTGAATCTCATTAATTCGATCAAGCTCTTCTTCTCCGAATCTCCACTTCAGATCCGGATTGCGGCGATACGTTCCGGTGCCGGAACACGGAGCGTCGACCAAGACTCTGTCCATCTTGCCGTAGAGTCTCTTCACACGCAGGTCGTGTTCATTGCGAATCACGGCAGGATGAATATTGGACAAACCGGCACGACGCATACGCGGTGTCAGACCGGCCAGACGCTTTTCGTTGACGTCGAAAGCATAGATGCGGCCCGTGGATTTCATCAGAGCGCCTAAAGCCAAAGTCTTTCCGCCGGCGCCCGCGCAGAAGTCGCAAACCATTTCGCCGCGTTTGGGCTGAACCAGACGAGCAATCAGCTGGGAGCCTTCATCCTGAACGTCAACCTTGCCTTCTTTATAAATCGGCCACTGAGTCAGTGCCGGCTTAATGTTCAAACGAACGCATTCCGGAGAGTACTGACCCTTTTCTGCCTGAACGCCGTGCTGAGTCAGCTCTTCGATGACTTCATCAGGCGTCGCTTTGAGCGTGTTGACTCTCAGATCCAGAGGCGCACTCTGCTGCATGGCTTCAAACAAAGCTTTGTGGTCGGTGTACTGAACCACGGCTTTGTCGTAGAGCCATTTCGGCACTTCGGCCTGAATTTCTTTCGGAGCCTCGGAATTCTTCGGTCGAAGCATATTCTTCAGAGGTTCCTTTTCGCGTCCGAGGGTGGAATCCGGAATGCTGTCGATGCCGTACTGCAGCGCGAGCGTGAGCAGCCCGGTGAGCTTCGGTGCTTTAGCCGGGCAAACGGGCGCCATACGCCAAGTGATCATCGAGAGATGACGCATCGTGTAGTAAATGGCTTCGGCAATAATGGTTCTTTCGCGCGGACCGAGATGACGAGCGTTTTTGAAATAAAGACTCATCAGGACGTCTGCCGGTCCGTCGAGCTTCAAAATTTTGCGAAGAGCCTTTGCGAGTTCGTCCACAATCAGCGAAGTAATGCGAACTTCGCCGTTGTGCGTGCTCTTCATTCGAGGATTAGGCGCCTTCTTCGGATCATGCGTTCTTCTTTCTTCCGGCGACATACGAGCCAAACGTTCTTTGGCTGCACGCTGACGATCCGTCAAATGACGCTTGGGCGCTTCCCGGCGTCTGCCCGGGCGAGCGGCCCCGCTTCTATTCGTTTTAGATTCCAATTTATTACTCCGTGTGGCAGAGCGGTTCAGCCGAGAATCGCAAGTTCCTGACTTGCTCCTCTATCCATGATCGTTCTGCCGTTTTCTAATCTGACTCTTCCTTCGGCAACAAGGCGCACGGCGCGAGGATAGAGGATATGTTCCTGCTTCAAAACCCTCGCCGCCAATTCATCGGGTGTATCACCTGCGAGAACGGGCACTGCCGCCTGTCCTACGATTGCGCCTCCGTCTAATACTGCCGACACAAAGTGAACAGTAACACCATGAATTCGAATTCCGGCTTCTAACGCCCTTTCGTGGGTATGAAGTCCGGGGAACATGGGAAGCAGTGCAGGATGAATGTTGAGAATTCTTCCTTCAAATGCATTAACGAACAACGGTGTCAAAACTCTCATGAAGCCGGCCAGAACAATAAGGTCGGCATCAAAATCCTCGCAGGCCTTGATCAGCTCTTCTTCAAAAGCTTCACGAGTCGGATATTCCTTGTGATCGATCACTTTAAAAGGAATGTTGTTTTCCTTTGCAAAAGTGAGTCCGCCGGCTTCCGGGCGGTTAGAGATCACGCCGGAAATTCGGACGCCGTACTTCTCCGGCCAATTTTCCTGAACGGAACGCTCGTAAACCGCTTTGAAATTACTGCCTCTTCCTGAGATTAAGATAACGATATTTTTAGACATGATGGGATGTGTTCGTAACGAATACCGAGATTTTGCCACTGTTCTCCGTTGGTTTTGAAAGAAAGGGCTTTTCTAACAAGAATTTTCATATTCGTCCGTCCGAGCCTTCGCCGAGTGTCTTTTATAATCAGTGGTTCGGACCATTTTTACTCGTGTCCGAATTCTGTTTTTGAAACTGATTATTTTGTTCACGGAACATTAAGGATGAAAAAGGTTTTTAGAGGACTGCCGAGCCCTGAAGAACGACTTGACTGTGCGGTTGCCATCGGTAACTTCGACGGAGTTCACCGCGGCCACCAAGCTCTTCTTCATGAAGTTGTTGAAGCAGCGCACGCCAGACTGCTCTGCCCGGCTGTTTTAACTTTTGAACCTCATCCGCGCGAATTTTTTAATCCCGAAGACGCACCGCGCCGCATCTCGAGTCTGCACGATAAAGTGGAAGCCATCGAAGCCTGCGGTATCCAGCGTGTTTACATTCTTCGCTTTAACGAACATTTAGCTTCGCTCTCTCCCTGCGACTTTGTGAAGGAAATCCTTGTGGACGGACTTCATGCGCGCTGGGTGACGGTCGGAGAAAATTTCCGTTTCGGAGACAAACGCGCCGGCGACATCAAGCTTTTGGAACAGCTGGGAAAAGAGTTTCACTTCGAAGTTCATCCTATGCCGATGCTTTTCCACACGCATGCGCCGATCTCGAGCTCCCGCATCCGTCATGCTCTTGCCGAGGGAGATATTCCGACAGCCAACTACATGTTAGGGCGTCCCTACATGATCAGCGGTCGGGTTCTTCACGGCAAACAGCTCGGACGCACTCTCGGATTCCCGACGATCAATCAGCGTATTCTGCCGCCGCATTCCAAAGCCAAACCTGCCATCGAAGGCGTTTATGCCGTCAAAGCGCACGGTATCGGCCCTCGGCCGATTGAAGGCGTGGCCTGTGTCGGAAGAAGACCGACGGTTGACGATCACGGCGAGTACCTCCTGGAAACTCATCTCTTCAATTTCCACGGGGATCTTTACGACCAGAATGTTAAGGTCGAATTCTTCTCTAAGATTCGAGATGAGAAAAAATTCGGTTCTCTTGAAGAACTGCGTGCAGCAATTGCCGACGATCAGCTCAAAGCCAAACAGATCTTAGGACTTCGTATCTGATTTTCGATTAACCCTTGAAGAGCCCGAGGGGGCCAAGGACTAAAATGACTGATTCTTCTCAGAAAAAGCAGCCTCAGGCTGAAGAAAAAAAATATCCTCTGAATTTACCCGACACACCCTTCCCGATGCGCGGCAACTTGCCGAAGCGCGAACCGGCCTGGATTAAAGAATGGCTGGAAAAGGACGTGTACGGCAAAGTTCGTGCCGCACGCAAAGGTGCAAAGCGCTTCCTTCTGCATGACGGCCCTCCCTATGCCAACGGAAACATTCACGTCGGCCACGCAGTCAACAAGATTTTGAAGGACATCATTCTTAAATCCAGAACATTGGAAGGCTTTGATGCTCCGTACGTACCGGGCTGGGACTGCCACGGTATGCCGATTGAAATTCAGATCGAAAAGAAATACGGTAAGAATCTTCCGAAGGAAGAAGTCATGGCCAAGTGCCGTGCCTACGCCAAAGAGCAGGTGAAGTCTCAGATGGCCGGCTTCCAGAGACTCGGCGTGTTGGGTGACTGGAATGATCCCTACCTCACCATGCGTCCGGAAACCGAAGCAGAAGAAATTCGCGCTTTAGGCGAAATTCTCGGTAAAGGATTTATCTACCGCGGCCTGAAACCCGTGAACTGGTGCTTTGACTGCCAAAGCGCTCTGGCCGAAGCGGAAGTTGAATATAAGGATCGTCAGTCTCCGACATTAGACGTTGCTTTCCCGATTTCCGATGAAGACAGGGGCAAGCTCGAAGACATCTTCGGCGTCAAGCTGGAAAAACCGACCGCCGTCGTTATTTGGACAACGACACCGTGGACCATTCCTGCCAACCAGGCTTTGAACATGCATCCGGATCTGGAGTACGTTCTCGTTGAAACTCCGAACCGCAGCTTCATTCTTGCCGAAGGCCTCTATGAAGAAGCCCTCAAGCGCTACGGCATGGAAGGAAAAGTTATCGCCAAAGCCAAAGGCGAAGCCTTCAAGGGCATCCGTTTCAAGCACCCGCTGGCAACCCTCGATCCTTTCTACGACCGTTTCTCTCCGGTTCTGCTGGCCGACTACGTCGAATCCACTTCCGGTACCGGTATCGTTCACTCCGCACCCGCCTACGGTGTGGATGACTACATCTCCTGCAAGAGCGCCGGCTTCACCAACGACGAGATCCTGAATCCGGTCCAGGGCAACGGCGAATACGCCGCCTCCCTGCCGCTCTTCGGCGGCCTAAACGTCTGGAAAGCCAAAAACAAGATTCTCGACACGATCGCCGTCACAGGCAATCTGCTGTCCCGCGGCGAAGTCATGCACAGCTACATGCACTGCTGGCGCCATAAGACACCTTTGATTTATCGCGCCACCAATCAGTGGTTTATCCGTATGGACGAGGCTAACGCTGATACCCAGGGCGTCATCAACGAAAACGACCCGAGGGATCCGCTACGCAAGACCGCTTTGGAAGCCGTTGAAGCAACTCAGTTCGTTCCTGAATGGGGCGAAGTCCGCCTGCACAACATGATCGCCAACCGTCCTGACTGGTGTATTTCCCGTCAGAGAAACTGGGGCGTTCCTCTGCCCTTCCTCATCCATAAGGAAACCGGCAAACTGCATCCGGAAACGATGAAGATTCTCAACAAAGTCGCTGACGTCGTCGAGAAAGAAGGCATTGAAGCCTGGACACGTCTGACACCGACTGAACTCACGGATCTGGAACCGGAAATGTACGAGAAGTCCAAAGACACGCTCGACGTGTGGTTTGACTCCGGTACAACCCACATGACCGTGATGAGAGGCTCTCACGCCGATAAGCTGACCTACCCTGCCGATCTGTATCTTGAAGGCAGCGACCAGCACCGCGGCTGGTTTCACTCTTCTCTGCTCACGGGCTGCGCCATCGCCGGCCGTGCTCCCTATAAAGGACTTCTGACACACGGCTTCACCGTTGACGAACAAGGCCGCAAGATGAGCAAATCGCTCGGCAACGTGATTGCTCCGTCTGAAATCAACGATAAGTACGGCGCCGAAATTCTTCGTCTGTGGGTTGCCTCTTCTGACTACACCGGAGAAATTTCTCTGGGCGAAAAGATCCTTAAGGGAACTGTTGACGCTTATCGCCGCTTCAGAAACACGATCCGCTTCCTGCTTGCCAACACCAGCGACTTCGACATCAAGAAAGATGCCGTCCCTGTTGAAGAAATGGTTGAACTGGATCGCTGGGCCATTGCCCGCATGAAATCGCTTCAGGAAGAAATTCTGGACAAGTACGACCATTACCAGTTCCACACTGCTTATGCAGCTCTGCAGCTCTTTGCGAGCGGCGACTTGGGCGGCTTCTACTTGGATATCCTCAAGGATCGTCTCTATACCACTGCACCTGACAGCGCGGCTCGTCGCTCTGCTCAGACCGCTTTGTGGTACATCACGGATGCGCTCTTGAAACTGCTTGCTCCAGCGCTTTCGTTTACCGCTGAAGAGGCTTACGCCGTCTTCAATCCGGAAAACAAAGGCACGATCTTCGTTGAACGCTATGCCGAGCTGCCGAATGTTAAGGAAGGCGTTGAACTGCTCAACAAGTGGTCCATCATCCGAGATCTTCGTTCGAACGTTCAGATGGAAATCGAACGTCAGCGTGAAAAAGGTCTGATCGGTTCTTCTCTGCAGGCTGAAGTTTCTCTGAAGCTGCCGCAGGAAGAATACGACCTGATCAAGGGTTTGGGAGACGAAGCTGCTTTCGTTATGATTACCAGCAAAGTCACACTTGACGGCGTCAGCCCTGAGCGCGTCATTACGGTAAAACCCAGCGAAGCCAAGAAGTGCGAACGCTGCTGGCAGTACAAGGAAAGCGTCGGTGAGGATAAAAACTATCTGACACTGTGCTGCCGCTGCGTCGGCAACCTCTTCGGCACGCCTGAACCCAGACGCTTTGCCTAATGAGAAAAACTGTCTCTTCCGTTAGACAGTGGAACTGGCCGGCCCTTTTGGGCTGGCTGGTTTTTGCACTGGCATTAACCGGTTTCGATCAGTGGACCAAAAACTGGATTCAGCATCGCCTCATTACCGGTGATGTCGATCGAATCACGGATTTCTTCAATTTAGTCGTCGCGTACAACAGCGGGGCAGCTTTTTCCTTCTTAGCCGATGCCGGCGGCTGGCAGCGTCCGCTTTTTGCTGGACTTGCCATCGTTGTGAGCTTGGTGATCTGCGTGATCATTGCCCGCAACAGCTCCCGCAAATTTCTTTGTCTGGGTCTTGCTCTGGTTCTTTCCGGCGCGCTCGGCAACGCCTGGGACCGATTCACTATCGGTGTGGTTGTAGACTTTTTAGACTTCCATGTAGGCTCCTACCATTGGCCGGCTTTCAATGTCGCCGATATCTGCATTTGCTGCGGCGCCGGCATTGTCGTCCTGGCTGAGTTCTTCGGAAAGAAGAATTAATCGGAGATTGAAAATGTCTCTTCAGGGAAAACATATCCTTTTAGGCGTCACAGGCGGTATCGCCGCATACAAAGCCTGTGAACTTCTCCGTCTGCTCGTGAAAGCCGGCGCCGATGTTGAGGTCATGATGACCAAAGCGGCTGCGCAGTTTGTTGGGCCGCTGACGTTTGAGACACTCAGCGGGAAGCCGGTCGCCGAGGATATGTGGGATCCTAAAATGCGGCTTCCGCATATTTCTCTTCGCAAGAATAAGGATCTTATCGTCGTCGCTCCGGCAACGGCCAGTATCATCGCGAAAGCAGCTAACGGTATTGCCGACGACTTGGTTTCCAGCACCTTGCTTGCACGGGAGTGTCCGCTGATGCTTTGCCCGGCTATGAACGTACAGATGTGGAGAAATCCGGCGACGGTCCGAAACGTTCGAACCCTAAAAGGGGACGGCGTTCTGTTTTCCGGTCCGGAAGCCGGCAACCAGGCCTGCGGAGATGTCGGTGAGGGACGTCTGCGGGAACCGGCACAAATTCTGGAAGATGTTGAAGCCTTTTTTACACCTTCGATCCTTTCCGGAAAGAAAGTCCTAATGACTGCGGGCCCGACATTTGAGCCTTTTGATCCGGTTCGAGGGATCACCAACGGATCTTCCGGGCGACAGGCAGCTGCTATTGCTGCCGCTGCAATTCGCGCCGGCGCCGAGGTCACGATTGTCAGCGGTCCGGTTTGCGTGTCCTACCCGGACAAAGCAGCGGTTATCCCCGTTCGGCAGGCTCAAGAGATGTTTGAGGCAGTCAAAAAAGAACTGGCTGAACACACGCCCGATACCTTTATCGGCGTCGCTGCGGTAGGCGACTGGCGTCCGGTCGAATACTCGGAAAGCAAACTCAAGAAGGAAAAAGGTCAGGATACGTTAACGATCAAGCTTATTAAAAATCCCGACATTCTTTCCTATGTCGGCCATTCCGGCCTGTGCTCGGCGGTTATCGGTTTTGCTGCCGAGACAGACAATCTTGCTGAAAACGCACGCAAGAAGCTCGACTCTAAAGCGGCGGATATGATTGTCGTCAATCCGGCGTCTGCGATCGGAAGTACCCAAAATCAGGCTTCTTTTGTCACCAAAAACGGAATCGAGGCCAAAGAGCTCAGTTCTAAAGCCGAACTTGCCGAAGAGATTATTGAAGCCCTTGCCGACCTTCTTAAAAAGAGAGTGATTTAATCCTATGAAACTTCAAATTAAGATTTTGGATCCGAAGATCCGCGAAAAAATGCCAAGCTACGCTTCGCTCGGCTCTGCCGGATTAGATCTTCGTGCCGTGATGGATGAACCGCTGGTCCTCCAGCCCGGTGAAACCAAGCTCATCAAAACCGGTCTTGCGATCTACATCGGCGATCCCGGTTATGCAACTTTAATCCTCCCTCGTTCGGGTCTCGGTCATAAACACGGCATAGTGCTCGGCAACTTAGTCGGACTTATTGACTCGGACTACCAGGGCGAATTAATGGTCTCCTGCTGGAACCGTTCTCAGACACCCTTCACCATCGAGCCAATGGAACGAATTGCCCAGCTAGTTATTGTCCCAGTCGTTCAGCCGACTTTTGAAGTGGTCGACGAATTTGTCGCCACGGAACGCGGAACCGGCGGTTTCGGTTCTTCAGGTCGTCATTAAGACCAAAAACAAACTTATCCAGCCGGCTGAAATGTCGGCTTTTTTGTCTCCTTAGCGAGCATCGTCAACGTGTCAATTTCAGTTAATGCACGGGTAAAATTTTTACAACTCTTACAGATTCGGCTATTACTTGTGGTGTAACTGCAACGTTTTTTACGAAAGAGGAAAAATTTCAATCTTGATAATATAAGCACTCTACCCCGAGAAAACCGCCTTTATAAGAGAAAATACAATAAGTTACCCTCCTTTGCTGTAATTTGTATTTCTTTTATATGCGAAATTTACTAATTGACATTTATTTACAATCCCATAAGAATGTAACAGTCACTCGTCTTGCTCACAGAGTTCGACAATCGTTTTTAGTATTAGGCGCGTGAGAGTAATGGACATCGCCGTCAGTTTTTTGGAGAAGTTTAAATATGGCAACAGGAACCGTGAAATGGTTTAACGACGCTAAGGGATATGGATTTATCACTCCCGATGACGGCGGCGAAGATCTTTTCGCCCATTTCTCTGCAATTAAAATGGATGGTTTCAAGACGTTGAAACAAGGCCAGCGTGTCACATTCGACCTGAAAGAAGGCGAAAAAGGCAAACAGGCTGACAACATCAAACCCGCCTAATAAAATTCGTTTTTGATTAAACGAAGGGAGCTCTCGGAGCTCCTTTATTTTTCCGCTTTTATCATGACACCGAATATCAGAATTGCCCTCTTCTCCGCTGCTTTTGTACTTCTCTCGAGCGTGCAATATGCTTGCGCAGCCGATACGCTCAAACTCATGGTGAAAGGCATCACGGTTCCTGTCGAAGTTGCCGCCGACAACGCCAGCCGGGAAAAAGGTCTGATGTTCCGCAAACATCTGCCGGAAAATTCCGGAATGCTCTTCGTCATGGACCGCAGCGACGCTGTCTGCATGTGGATGAAAAACACCCTCATCCCGCTTTCCGTTGCCTTCATCGATAAAGACGGCTTCATTATTAATATTGAGGAAATGAAGCCGCTGACACTTGATATCCACTGCAGCAAAGCGAAAGCGTTTTACGCACTGGAAATGAACGAATCTTGGTTTGAGAAAAATCATGTCAAACCCGGAGACAAGATCTCTCGCCTTCCCCAGCTGCGCCAAACAAATTAAAAAGCCGGAACAAACCTATTGTCTGCTCCGGCCGTGGTTCGGCTTATTCACCGAACCTCCCTCCTGAGAAATTACTGCATCTTGGCGAAGTTTTCGCCGGCAATCATACCGAATGTCAAAGCATCGATAACTGCCACGGTTCCCAAACGAGATGCGCCATGCACACCGCCTGCTACTTCACCGCCGGCATAAAGGCCAGGGATCGGTTTGTGGGTGTTGGCAGAAATGACTTCTGCGTTTTCATTGATCATCACGCCGCCCATGGTGTGGTGAATCTTCGGGCTGACTTCAATGCCGTAGAATGGAGCCTTGGAAACATCGAGCCCCTTGTTGAACGTAAGGATGCGGTGGAAGTCTTTGTCATCGTTAGCTTTAACGTAGCCGTTGAATTTAGCGACTTCGTCCAGAAGGGCCTGTTTGGGGATACCGAAGGCATCAGCCAGCTGTTCGAGTGTGTCAAACTTCTTAACCGTACCCATTTCCAAAGGAAGCTTAACGAAGGACGGGTTGATCGCTTTAACAATGGCGTCGTCGCAGATCGCAATCGGATAGTTTTCGTCGGTGCCGATGACTTTGAACAGAGCGTCGGATTTGATCTTACGGCCGGCGTGTTCGTCCATGAAGCGTTTGCCAGTCTTTCTGTCAACGACCAGGCCTAAGTCCATGCAGGCGTGGTTGGTGAAGTTAACAGAGACACCGAAACCTTTTTCACGCGGGTTGCAGTACGGAAGGAACTGCAGCCAGCAAAGCTGAACAGGCTGAGCGCCGATGCCCAAAGTTTTGATCAGCACGCCGGCAGTAGCACCCGGCTGGTTCGTGGAGTCTGTGGTCGGAACAACGCGGGGATCCTGAGCCTGACGGAAGAAGATGTCGCGGGAGAAACCGCCGGCAGCCAGCATCACGCCGTTCTTTGCTTTAACAGTAGCGGGACGGCCGCTCTTGTTTTCAATATCGTCGCTCTGCAGTTTAGAGTCGAAGCGATAGCCTTTACGATAGGTCACACCGACGACTCGGCCGTTTTCGTCCAGGATGAAATCATCGAACTTGGCACGCGTCATGATCTTGACGTTGGGGAGCTTTTTGAGTTCATTATGCATCGGAATGATGTATCCGGATCCGGTGCCGGCCTTGATTTCATAAGAACGAGGAACGGAGTGACCGGCTTCGAAGAGCATCTTGTTGGGGACGAATTCGCAGCCGCAGTCCACAACCATCTTGATGGTGTCATTGCAGCGGTCGGCGATCGTGCCGAGCAGGTTCGGGTAGTTAATACCCAGACCGTCTTTCAAGCAGTCGGCAATGAAGAGTTCCTTGCTGTCTTTGATGCCTTGGGCAGCCTGGACGGGGTTGACCGGGCAAGCGACGTTGCCGCCGCAGATTGCGGAGTTGCCGCCGACAGTCGGCATTTTTTCGAGGATCAGAACTTTCTTGCCTGCCTGGCCGGCTTTCAGTGCGCAGGCCATTCCGGCAAAACCGGAACCGATAATGACGACATCATATTCGTCATCAAATTTAGCAACGGAAGAAGCAGGGACTCCGGCGTGTGCGGCAGCGGTGGAAGTAATGGCAGCAGCGGCTGCACCTGCAAGTTTAAGAAAGTCACGGCGATTGGTACTCATCTTATTTTCTCCGAAAGGATTTAAAGGAATTTTGTTTTGAAACCGTGGATCATTTGATCCGATGAGCACAGTCTAAGAAAGTTCAAAAAAGTCGAATATGTACTTTGGTACATGTACCTTGGTACAGATTGAAAAGCGAAGAGCGACCTTCAATAATAGAAAAAACGAAATCGCAAAACATCGGAAATTTAAAAATCCCTATCGGAGAAGATTATGAAAAAAACAGCATCTCTACTGGTTGTTCTTGCTGCCCTCTTCACGATGTCCTCGACCTTTTCTGCCGAGGCTCCGAAGTTCGGCGCCGATCGCCACGTTGCTCGCGGCATGGCCTGCGCTTCCTGTCACGGTCCGGACGGAAAAAGTCCTGAATATCCTGATCAGGAAACCTGTCTGAAGTGCCATCAAAAAGACGCTCTGATCGAAAAGACCAAAGCTATCGGCCCGGTAAATCCGCATAAAGCTCCGCATAACGGCGAATGCACCTTATGCCATCTGCAGCATGAAGCACCCGTGAACTACTGCGCCGAATGTCATCCGCAGTTCAAGTTCAATCCTAATTAACGGAACCTATTTGATTTCTCCTTGGTTTGTAGAAGCGAAGGCCGGACATTAAGTCCGGCCCCGCTTTCTTTTTTGTCTTCATCCCGTGTGTTTACGGGACGAAATCGTCAAACGATTATTTGTAGTTCTTTGCAGCGAAATCCCAGTTCACAAGATGCTGCAGGAACGTCTGAACAAAGGTGACGCGCATATTGTAGTAATCAAGATAATATGCATGTTCCCAAACGTCGCAGGTGATCAGAGGAGAGTCTGTTCCGGTGATCGGTGTGCCGGCGTTGCTCGTATTGACGATATCAAGTGTGCCGTCTTCTTTTTCAACCAGCCAGGTCCAGCCGGAACCGAAGTTACCGACGGCGCTCTTTGTGAAGGCATCTGCAAAGGCGTCGTAGCTGCCCCATTTGGCGTTAATCTGCGATGCGATCACGTCTGTGGGCTGACCGCCGCCGTTCGGCTTTAAGCTATTCCAGAAGAATGTGTGGTTGTAGCACTGAGCCGCATTGTTAAAAATCGGGCCGCTCTGTGTCGTACGAATAATTTCTTCCAAAGGCATCGTTTCATAGTCCGTGCCTTTGATGAGGTTATTCAGTGTGTCGTTGTAAGCTTTGTTGTGCTTGCCGTAGTGATAGGAAAGTGTCTTGGAGCTCATATACGGTTCAAGAGCGTCCATTGCAAAAGGAAGCGGGGGTACTGTAAATGCCATAGCTTTAATCTCCTTAATTCTTGTGCAGACCATTATGGTATGCAGACACCCTTAGTCCTTCTTTATCTCCCCAACTCGAGCAACAAAAGCTCCGTCCTTCATCATAACCTCAATATCCGTACCTTCCTTCAGCTCACTGACGGACATCACGGGCTTGCCGCCGCGATAGATAAAGGCGCTGTTGCCGCGGATTTGCTTCGAAGGATCCAGCAGCTCCCAGACCTGCTCCAGACTGCGCAGACGAATTGTGTCCCTTTCAAACTTTTGGATCAGGCTGCTGCGCACGGAATTGCATGCCGCATTCAAAGGCCTACGGTCCAATTTCGGACGAGATCTCTTCAACCAGGAAGACTCTTTCAGAAGTACCTTTCGGTTGGCAGCGATCGTTGACTGTACAACCCCGGAGATCATTGCAAAGAGTTCATTGCACCTTGAACCCTGAAATGCAAAGGCATATGTCATCTGAGGTGCTGCTAACCGGAGGGCGTCACCTGCCGAACGGATTTTTACGTCCATCTCAGCCTGGAGATTTTCTTCTGCGACTCCTAGTTCTGCCCTATTCATTCTCAGACATGCACTTTGCGCTGTGTTTATGGAGCTGAAAATCAAATCGATTCGGCTTCTCATCGCAGCAGTATCCAGCCTTAGGATCGGAGAGGCCGCTTGGAGTCTTTTTTCATAAGGTTCGATGAATCGACTCGGAGAAATAAAGTAGCGAGCGGCAAATTTTTCTCTTTCAAGCGAGGAAGAGAGAAAGTTCTGCATATCCAGCTGAAGTCTGGATTTCAAAGAGTTCAGATTTTGGCGATAGTAGCCGAGCACAGGACGCTGAAGATGAGAGACTGCAGAGAGGCGATGGCGGAACGTTTCTAAAAAAGCTTGAGGATTTTCAAAAGGACGCGATTCATTTTCCACATCTTGAAGCGCCCGATTGAATTGGTTCTCGAATGAGCGATGCAGAAGAACCCAGGCCGAATCTATTTCCCAAAACAAAACAGATTGTTTTTCCGCGGCTGCCTCGGCCGCTCCGGTCGGAGTCGGCGCACGAAAATCCGCAGCAAAATCCGCAATAGTTGTATCGGTCTCATGACCGATGCCGGAAATAATCGGAATATGACTATTGACGATCGCCTCAGCGACGATCTTCTCATTAAAACACCATAAGTCCTCGAGAGATCCGCCCCCCCGCACCAGAAGCAAAACATCTGCTTTGTTGTCCTGGTTCGCTTTATTGATTCTCTGAGCGATCTCGGCTTCGGCACCCTTTCCCTGGACGGCCGTGTGATAAAGGAGGACTCCAACGTAAGGAGCACGAGCCCTCAGACGATTCATAACGTCCTGCAGTGCGGCGCCCGTTCTGCTGGTGATAATTCCGATCGTACGAGGCACCCGAGGGATCGGTTTCTTTCGGCTTTGATCGAACCAGCCTAAGGCTGTCAACTCATTTTTTAAACGAAGGAAAAGTTCATAGAGTTTTCCCTCCCCGGCAGCTTCAATCTTCGAACAAATAAATGTTAATTTCCCGCTTCCGGGATAAAGATTCGGTTTTCCTGTGACTCGAACTTTGTCGCCAACCTTGAAGACACCGCGCACGGAGTAAAGTTTCCCCCGAAACATCGCGCAGGAAAGAACCGCTTCTTCGTCTTTAATTGAAAAATACCAGTGTCCGCTCGAGGCTTTTGTTGAAGTTGAGATCTCCCCTTCAACAGTCACTGATTCAAACTGCTCAAATGACAAATTAACGATGTCAACAAACTGCGTGACAGAGAAGGCTTTATCGGTCATTTTATTGTTCACGTGCTAAATACAAGGAGCGAGTGAGATTGCAAAATTTCCTTTTGCTTCACAAGTTACTCACAATTTTATTCACATTTTCAACAATCCGAATTTGAAGAACAAAAATTTTTCTTTTTAATGAGAGAAATTATTAATTTATTGATTTAAAAGAAATTTATTTTGTTAAATTACCTCCCTGGCAATTCTTTTTTGCTTTTTCGTCATGAAATTAAGTCACTTCTCACCGAGTTATTCACAAAGTTATTAACAATGAAAGGACCTCTAAATTTCATAACTTCTTGAGTACTCGGCAAATAATTATTTTGTGTTTTGCCCAAAATACTATTGACTTTTGAAGTAAAGGTTTTACCTAGGTTTTGTAACTTTCAGATGCAGATCGACACGTTAGGAAGCCTACGCTGAATTAATGAGTTATCGGCAGTTTTTACCGCTATCACGTTAAAATAATCTTTTATTTTTTGCTTCACGGCAATGCAAGTACAACTAGAAACGTTTCTGCATAAACAGTGGGATCGCAAAGGACTGATATCCTGGCTGCTTCTGCCCGCTTCTGCGGTTTTTCTCTCCATGGCAGCCTCGCGGCGTCGCAAAACCGTGCCTGTTAAAGTCGGAGTGCCTGTCGTAGTCGTCGGCAATATTTATGTCGGAGGAACCGGAAAAACTCCGGTCACCATCGCTTTAGTCAAAGATCTGAAAGAACGCGGCTGGAATCCCGGTGTTATCTCCCGCGGCTACCGCGGCAAAGCAGAGTCTCCGGTTGAAGTTCGCCTCGACAGCAATCCTGATATCGTCGGCGATGAACCTTTGCTGATTAAAAAGGCTACGGATGCCCCGACGTTTGTTTGTCCGAAACGTGTTGAAGCCGCTGAAGCTTTACTGAAAGCCTACCCGACTGTCAATGTCATCATCAGCGACGACGGACTTCAGCATTATTCACTCCATCGAGATGTCGAATTAGCCGTCGTCGGAGCCCGCGGTTTAGGAAACGGCTGGGTTCTTCCGGCCGGTCCGCTGCGTGAACCGCCGTCCCGTCTCGATGAAGTCGACGCGATTGTATTGAACGCCACAGAAGATATCGTGACGTCTTCTACTCCGCGCTACGTTGCGACAAGCGGATTCACAAACGCAGTCAATTACGCCACCGGCGAAATCGTTTCTTTGGATACGCTTTCGAGAATGCAGTTTAAAAAGGGTTTGAAGGCCGTCGCGATGGCGGGTATTGCCGTCCCGGAAAGATTCTTCTCCATGCTGAAGGCTCATGGATTGGAAGTGCGCCCGATTGCTCTTCCGGACCATTACGACTATTCCAAGAATCCTTTTAAAGACTGCGAAGCCGACCTCATCTTTATCACGGAAAAAGACGCCGTCAAATGTCGTAAACACGCCGATTTGAAAAACGACGAGCGCATTTTTGTGGTTCCGCTGGAAACCAAGCTCGATAAATTCTTGGTTGATTTTGTCGAGAAGAAAATCACCGCTGCAGCTAAAAAGAGCAAAGAAGCTGCTCAGCAACTCTAAACGGAATGCTTATGGACGCAAAAATCACTGAAATCTTAGTTTGCCCTCTCTGTAAGGGTCCGCTACTTTGGAACGAAAAGAAAAAAGAATTTTACTGCCGTTCCGACATGAAGGCCTTCCCCGTCATTGACGGTATCCCCTGCATGGTCCCGACTGAAGCTCGAGAAATGAAGGAAGAAGAAATCGAGGAACTGGACAAAAAATGAGCTTTACCGTCATTATTCCTGCTCGCTTAGCCAGCACCCGTCTGCCCAATAAACCCATTGCCGACATCTGCGGAAAGCCGATGATCGTGCGCGTTGCCGAACAGGCTTTAAAAAGCGGCGCCTCCCGTGTGATCTGCGCGGTTGACGATGAACTGATTCTCAAAGCCTGTGAAGCCAACGGCATCGAAGCCTGTTTAACGCGTAAAGATCATGCCTGCGGCACCGACCGCCTCTGCGAAGCGGCCGAAGTCTGCAAAATCCCCGATGATGAAATCATCGTGAACGTCCAAGGGGACGAACCCCTAATTCCTCCGAAAGTCATCAAGAATGTTGCAGAACTTCTGATGAACCGCTCGGACTGCAGCATGGGAACGGCTGCCATTCGTATTCATTCGGCGGAAGAATTCTTTAATCCCAACGTTGTGAAAGTCGTTGCCGACAAAAACGGCTCGGCGCTGTATTTCAGCCGCGCACCGATTCCCTGGGATCGCGACGGCTTCGCAAAAGACCGCAACGCGCTCCCGAGGGATCTCGGCCTGCGCCATGTCGGTATTTATAGTTACCGCTGCGCCTTCCTGAAAGCTTATCCTCAGCTTCCGAAATCGGATCTGGAAAGCTGGGAAAGTCTGGAGCAGCTTCGCGCACTTTACAACGGCTACAAGATCGCTGTAGACATTTTCGAGGAAGAAATTCCTCCCGGCGTGGACACGCTCGCAGATCTGGAAGCCGTACGCGCTTACTTACAGAAAAAATAACTCGAGTTTTATTTTCGAAGATCAAGCGGTTGCTGGGTTTTCATCCATTCGGACAGCTTGAAATTACGGGCAATAAGGCACAAAATTTAAATTTACATTCTTAATTATTAAAGGAGCCATTCATGCGCTTAATTCTTCTCGGAGCTCCCGGTGCCGGTAAAGGTACGCAAGCAGCCCGTATTTGTGAACATTACGGGATCCCTCAGATTTCTACGGGTGACATGCTCAGAGCTGCAGTGAAGGCCGGGACTCCCCTCGGTTTAGCTGCCAAGAAGATTATGGATGCAGGTGAACTGGTCAGCGATGACATCATCATCGGCCTGGTCAAAGAAAGATTGGAAAAACCGGACTGCAAGAACGGTTTCCTCTTTGACGGCTTCCCTCGCACAATTCCTCAAGCCGAAGCTTTGGTTAAAGCCGGTATTCCCATCGATGACGTTGTTGAAATCGCCGTTCCCGACGAGGTCATTCTTGAACGTATGAGCGGCCGCAGAGTGCACGTTGCTTCGGGCCGTACTTACCATGTTAAATTCAATCCTCCTAAGGTTGAAGGTGTTGACGACGTGACCGGCGAACCTCTGATTCAGCGTCCGGACGACAAGGAAGAGACCGTTAAGAAGCGTCTTGAGGTCTATCACACTCAGACTGAAGCACTGGTCGGTTTCTACCAGAGCCTGGCTGCTAAGGGCGACAGCAAGACAAAATACATCAAGATCGACGGCGTCGGCGACGTCAATGAAGTCAGCCGCCGTATTTTCGATGCACTTGATAGATAATTTTTAGCTCTATTTAATGATTATTTGGCATCCGCCTTCGGGCGGAGCGCCAATTTTTGTTTTTTGCGGACGATGAAAAAACACATTCTTGTTACCGGCGGCACCGGCTACATCGGCTCCCACATGGTTGTGCGCCTGATCGAAGCCGGCATGGAGCCGATCATTTTCGATAACTTCAGCAATTCCAAGCCTGCCGTCGTAGACCGCATTGAGATGATCACCGGAAAACGTCCGACACTGGTACGCGGTGACATCCGTGACGAAAAGGCTTTAGAGAAGCTGTTCGCGGATTTCCCGATCGATGCCGTCATTAACTTTGCCGGCCGTAAGGCCGTCGGCGAGTCAGAAACCGATCCTTTGCTTTACTTTTCTTATAACGTCGAAGGAACTATTGTTCTGCTTCGCGTCATGAAGAAGTTCGGTGTTAAAGAGTTTGTTTTTTCCTCTTCCGCCACCGTTTACGGCGATCCTGGCTACGATGAATTTGATGAGAACACTCCGCTTGCTCCGATCAACAACTACGGTCTGAGCAAATGGATGATTGAAGAAGTTCTTCGCAAGACTTTCAAAGCCGAGCCTGATTGGTCAATCGCCATCCTTCGTTATTTCAATCCGGTCGGCGCACACGAATCCGGCTTAATCGGTGAAGATCCGAACGGCATTCCGAACAATCTGATGCCTTTCATTTCCCAAGTTGCCGTCGGCAGACGCGCTTCTTTGAAAGTTTTCGGAAATGACTACCCGACTCGCGACGGCACCGGCGCCCGCGACTATATCCACGTACAGGATCTTGTTGAAGGACATTTAGACGCTCTGAGAGTTTTAGACGGCAAACCGCAGCTGCTGACTGTTAACCTCGGTACCGGCGGCAACACAACTGTGCTCGAGCTCGTTAAGGCGTTTGAGAAAGCCAGCGGAAAACATATTCCTTACGAGATCTGCCCTCGTCGTGCCGGCGACAAGGCTGCCTATTGGACCAACCCCGAGCTTGCCAAGAAGCTTCTCGGCTGGACGGCTAAGCGCGGCATCGAGAAGATGTGTGAAGATACCTGGCGCTGGCAGCAGATGAATCCGGAAGGGTATCCGGACTAATCCGGTTAAGACTTGATGAGGCTCGCATTTGCGGGCCTTTTCTTTTCACTCCTAAAAAGAAACCTCCGGACTTTCATCCGGAGGTTTCGCAACGGTTTAGTTCCGTTCAGAAAAGCTGATTAGGCAAGCTTTTCTGTGATGAACGTTCTGGTCTTACCGAGCAGAGCGTTCATGTCGGCAGGCGCTGCGCCGCCGCCCTGAGCAAAATCAGGACGTCCGCCGCCTTTACCGCCGAGCTGCTCGGCAACAAACTTCATCACATCGCCGGCTTTGATCTTGCCGACGAGATCTTTCGTCACACCGACCGCAGCACTGGCTTTACCGTCTTCAGACTTGATCAGAACGATCACGCCGCTCTTGAGCTGATCTTTAAGACCGTCAACGGAATTGCGAAGTTCCTTGGTTTCGATGCCTTTCATCTCGGTTACAAGAACCGCGACGCCATTGACATCCTGAGCCTGAGAAGCCACGTGAGCGGCGCCGGCCTGGGCAAACTTGACCTTCAAAGCGTTCAAGTCTTTTTCCGTGCGTTTCAGATGTTCGACGGTGTCCACAACCTTGGAGACAACTTCGAGAGCCGGAGCTTTGAGTTCTTCAGCCACTTCTCGGATGATCTCTTCCTGGTTCTGAGCGTAGTGAAGAGCGGCCATACCCGTCACGGCCTCAACACGACGCACGCCGGCGGAAATACCGGATTCGGAAATGATTTTGAACATACCGATGTCACCGGTTCTCTGGACGTGTGTACCGCCGCAGAGTTCGCAGCTGGAGCCGATGTTCAGAACGCGAACGTTTTCACCGTATTTTTCTCCGAAGAGCATGACCGCGTTGGTCTTCTTAGCTTCGTCGATCGGCATGACTCTGGTCTGAGTCGGTGCATTACGGAGAATTTCTTTGTTCACGATGTCTTCGACTTCGTTGATCTGTTCACGAGTCATCGGAGAGGTGTGGACAAAGTCGAAGCGGGTTCTGTCGCCGTTAACCATGGAGCCGCGCTGCTGAACATGAGCACCGAGCACTTCTCTCAGTGCTTTGTGCATCAAGTGCGTCACGGAGTGGTTACGGGCAGTTGCTTCGCGGTTTTCTTCGTCGACCTGAGCGCTGAAGAGGTCGCCCACCTTGACTTCGCCTTCGGCGACATAGCACATATGACCGAAGACATTCGCCTTGATCTTGAATGTATCGTCAACCTTAAGGATCGTTGTCTTGTTCTTGAACGTACCTTTGTCGCCCATCTGACCGCCGCTTTCTGCATAGAACGGAGTGCGGTCAAAAACGACAACGACTTCGTCGCCGGCTTCGGCGTCTTTCACGGGTTCGCCGTCTTTATAGATGGCTTCGACGCGGCAGGCCTGAACCGTCAGCGTGTCGTAACCTAAGAATTCAGTCGGTTTGCCTTCGTATTCGAGGCCCTGAGCCATCTTGAATTTGCCCTTGGCGCGAGCCTGTTCACGCTGCTTTTCCATCAAGGCATCAAAGCCTTCAAAGTCAACGGAAACATTCTTTTCGCGGCAGACGTCGGCAGTCAGGTCAACCGGGAAGCCGTAGGTGTCATGCAGTTTGAATGCAACGTCACCGCCCAGGATCTTGGTTCCGGAAGCCAGAGCTTCATTAAGGATATCCAAGCCTTTGGACAGGGTCTGAGAAAAGCGAACTTCTTCCTGACGCAAAACTTCCTGAATATGCGGATTACGAATTTCAGGGTACTGATCGCCCATTTCTTTGGCAACGGCTTTAACCAAGTTGCTGAAGAAAAGCTTGCGGGCGCCGAGCTTAAAGCCGTGACGCATACCGCGGCGAGCAATACGACGCAGAACGTAGCTGCGGCCTTCATTGCCCGGAACAACACCGTCGGCAATGATGAACGTGCAGGCACGAATGTGGTCGGCAATGACCTTAACGGAAGGACTGTTCGGATCAACGTCCTCTGCGCCGGCAGCCTTAACTTCATCAATGACGGCCTTCATGAGGTTCTGGAACAGGTCGATTTCGTAGTTCGAATGAACACCCTGAAGAACGGCGGAAATACGTTCCAAGCCCATGCCGGTATCCACGCTGGGACGGGGCAGCTTGTGCATCACGCCTTTTTCATCACGGTTGAACTGCATGAACACGAGATTCCAAATTTCCATGTAGCGGTCGCCGTCTTCGTCAGGGCTTCCGGGAGGGCCTCCGGCAACGGAGGGACCATGGTCATAGAAAATTTCAGAGCAAGGACCGCAGGGGCCAGTGTCGCCCATCATCCAGAAGTTGTCGGAAGCGAAACGAGCGCCCTTGTTGTCGCCGATACGAACGATTCTATCGGCAGGGATACCGACTTCCTTATTCCAGATGTTGTAAGCCTCGTCGTCCTCGGCGTACACGGTCACCCAGAGTTTTTCAGGAGGGAGTTTGAAGTGTTCGGTAAGTAGCTCCCAGGCATTCTTGATGGCGTCACGCTTGAAGTAATCTCCGAAGCTGAAGTTGCCAAGCATTTCAAAGAATGTGTGATGGCGAGCGGTATAGCCTACGTTTTCCAAGTCATTGTGCTTGCCGCCGGCACGAACACATTTCTGACTGGTCGTCGCACGTGTGTAGGGACGCTTGTCAAAGCCAAGGTAAACATCCTTGAACTGGTTCATACCTGCGTTGGTAAACAGCAATGTGGGGTCGTCACCGGGGACTACCGGGCTGGAAGCGACGATAGTGTGTCCTTTAGACTCCATGAACTTCAGAAACGTAGATCGTATTTCTGATGCAGTGAACATTTATATTTTCTCAAAGTAAGCTGTCGAAACAGCAATGTGTAACCGCGGTATTTTAGCAGAAGGCTCTCTGCATCCGCCTTTTTAGACCGCGGATTTCCACGGTAAAACAAGAAAGCCTGAGCACCTTTTTATCAGTGTCCAGGCTCGCTTTTTGTCTTCAATTTCTAAAAGAAACTGTGTCGTAATTCGACATTAAACGATACGGGAGTAACGGCGAACTCTTTCGTCCTCACGCAGATAACGGTCGAAGTTCATCGCTACGGCTCTCACCAGCAGTTTGCCCTTCGGAGTGACTTCGATAAAGTCAGGCTCCAGACGAACCAGACCTTCGGCCTCGAAGCGCTTGAGATTGTTCAGTTCAAAGTCAAAGTATTCATTGAAGTTAATGCCGAATTTCGTCTCGATGTCGGCCTTAACGACTTTGAACTGGCACATCAGTTCCATGATGACTTTGGCACGCAGGCGGTCGTCGTCATTTAAGAGATAACCGCGGTTGGTGGCCAAGTTGCCGCTGCGGATCGCTGCATAGTAGCTTTCCAGATCACGCGGGTTGGCGGCATAACAGCCGTTGACCTTACTGATGGAAGAAACGCCGAGCGCAACCATGTCGCATTCCGGCTTAGTGGAATAGCCCTGGAAGTTTCTCTGCAGGGTACCGTTTTCCTGAGCCTTGGCAAGTTCGTCGGTAACCTTGGCGAAGTGATCCATACCGATGAAGTGGTAGCCGTTGGCGCTCAAACGTTTGATAGCGTCCATCATGATGCCGACTTTTTCCGGTGTGCTCGGAAGGTCTTCGGCATTGATACGCCTCTGCGGTTTGAAGTGCTCGGGCAGATGAGCAAAGTGATAGAGCGCGATACGATCCGGAGAAAGTTCGATCACTTTGTCCAGAGTCATTTCAAAGGTCTTGCGGGACTGGAACGGAAGACCGTAGATCAAGTCCATGTTGATGGACTTAAAGCCGTTGGCACGAGCGGCGTCAAGGACGGCTTTGGTCATTTCGAAAGGCTGAACACGGTTGACTGCAATCTGAACTCGGTTATCGAAGTCCTGAACGCCGATACTCATACGGTTGAAACCGGCTTTGGCCAAAACTTCAACCTTGTCGACAGGGGTCGAACGAGGATCGACTTCAATGGAAATTTCTGCATCCGGCGCCAGCGTGAAGTGAGAACGAATAATGTCCATCACCTGGAAAATTTCTTCATTGTTCAGGAAAGTCGGAGAGCCGCCGCCGAAATGAAGTTGAACGACTTCTTTGTTGCCGCCGATCTGAGCCGAAACCAGTTCGCACTCCTTGCTCAAAACTTCCAGATATTCTTTGGAGCGACAATGGTCTTTGGTCACTTCCTTATTGCAGCCGCAGAAGAAACAGACATTCGCGCAGAAAGGAATATGGACGTACAAAGATAAATCAGCCGTATTGTCGCCGGTACCGCGGGCATTAAGCACTTTTTTAAAGTCCTCGGCGCCGAATTCTTTGGTAAATCTATCCGCGGTGGGATAAGAGGTATATCTTGGGCCCGGAACATCGAATCTCTGGAGCAGTTCAAGATCCGGGAACTCAACGTTCAGTTTTCCTTGTGTTTCCATCAGGGTTCCTTTTAAAAAATTTTTGATTTTTCTCGGTTCTGTTATTATTTTTGCAACAGGTGAAATTATCTCAAATCATCAAAGGCCGCAAAGCTTTTTTGCCTCTTATAACAGTATTTAGAGAAAATGGCTTCTAATTTCACGCAATCTTTATCGGCAAATCGCGCCGGCTGTGCCGGCTGCTATCTCAGGCACTTCTGCCTGTCTGCCGATCTGAATGACGCAGAAACAGAAATTTTTTCCTCTCATATCGTCTCCCAAAGAAGAGTTCCTAAAGGCGAAATACTGTTCAGAGCCGGCGACCCCCTTGATACGCTTTTCATCACCAGGCTCGGTTCATTTAAAAACTCCGTTCTAAACGAGAACGGCAGCGAACAAGTCACCGACTTCCACATGACCGGAGAAGTGCTCGGCGCGGAAGCGATCCCCACCGGATACCATATCTGCACCGTCACGGCCCTTGAGGACAGTGAAATCTGTTCTTTGCGCTATCGTGAACTCGAAGCTTTTTGCGACCGAGATCTAAAAATCGCGCGCCAATTTCGTCTTCTGCTCGGAAGAAAAATCGTCGCTGCGCATCAAAACCTGCTCATTCTCGGCTGCACCAACTCAACCCAGCTGCTTGCTTCCTTCCTGCTGAATTTTGCGAGAAAGTTCGAAGCCCGAGGATTCTCAAAAAGCGAATTCGTCCTGAGAATGACTCGAGGAGAACTCGGCAGTTTCTTAGGTCTCAAACTCGAAACCGTCAGCAGAACGCTCACCCATTTCGATGAACTGAACCTGATTGAAATTAATCAAAGACACGTTCGCATCATCAACTTGGAAGGACTGAAAGCCGTCGCGAAGGAATCGGGGCGCGCCAAGAGAAAAACATCTCAGGAATGATGCTAAGACTCCGTGCTTAACGCTTCATGAAACTTGAATCTTGAAGATCAGGAAAAACGAGTAAGCTGCTTTCATCGCTCCTCTTTGAATTTATTTTCCACAATGCCGTCCAAGCATGACTTAATTTTCTCGTTTATTTAGAAATAATCGAGAAATTATGCTCCATTACCCTGATGAAAATGAGAATTCGTGGTCAACTTTCTGTTTTTGCCCCGATTTTTTCATAGAATGCTAGAAAGGTAGTTAACTCTACCCGATAACCACAAATGAGAAAGGTAAAAAATGACAATCAAATTTACTAGACGTTCCGTCTGTGCCCTTGGAGCTGCAGCATTAGGCTGCGCAGCATTCCCTCCTTTCGCTGCTGAAGATCCTATTCGTATTATTGTTCCTTATCCTCCCGGAGGCCCTTTGGACGTCACAGCCCGTGCCGTCGCTGAAGAAGCTCGTCATGACCTGGGCAACATCATTGTTGAAAACAAACCCGGCGCCGGCGGCAACATCGGCGTGGACTACGTTGCAAAACAAGCTCCGGACGGCAAGACCATCGTCATGGGCGCTCTGGCAACACATGCCGTAAACCCCAACCTTTTCAGCAAACTGCCGTATGACCCCATCAAGGACTTCACTCCGATTACGCTGATTGCTCAGACACCGAACGTTCTGGTCATTACACCAGAATTCTCTCAAAAGACAGGCATCAAGAGCGTTAAAGATTTAATCGAGTATGCCAAGAAGAACCCGGACGCTATTAATTATGCTTCCGGCGGCAACGGTTCTGCTGGCCATATGTCCGGCGAACTCTTAAAGAACGCAACCGGCATCAAGATCGTTCACATTCCGTTTAAGGGCGCCGCAGCTGCTCAGATGAGCGTCTTGAGCGGCGACACTCAGATGATCTTTGACAACCTGGCTTCTGCCAGCGCCAACATCAAAGCCGGCAAATTGATTCCTCTTGCCGTGACGACAACGTTCCGTGCACCTTCTCTGCCGAACGTTCCGACGATGGCCGAAGCCGGTGTCCCCGGATTCGATATTTCCACTTGGTACGCCTTCTTCGGACCGGCCAAGCTGGATCCGAAAGTTGTTGAAAAACTCAACCAGGCTTTTGTCAAAGCCATTAAGTCCAAACCCATGGCTGAACGCTTCGACAAGATGGGCGCCGTTGAAAAAGCCGGTACACCTGCTCAGCTGAACGACTTTGTAAAAGCCGAGCTCGTCAAATACAAAGAAATTGTGAAGGCCAGCGGAGCGAAAGTAGACTAATACTTTGCTCAGTTTGTACAACCTAGAAGGCCGGCCTCCGGCCTTCCTTAATTTCGTTTTACCTATGATCAAGGATCAAAGAGATTTTTGGGCCGGTTTGATGTTCATGGCCTTCGGAGGTTTTTTCTGCCTCTACTCTGTTTACAACTACAACATCGGGACGGCCTTCCGCATGGGTCCGGGCTATTTCCCGATGCTGCTCGGCGGTTTTCTCTTTTTCCTTGGTTTTTTGATCACTGCGAAATCCGTTCTTTTTAAAAGCTCTGAGGAAGACGGCGGCAAGTTCGGAAAGTTTGACTGGTACAACTTTTTTGTGATTCTAGGATCCGTTACGATTTTTGCCGTACTGCTCAGACCGGCAGGTCTCATCCCTGCGACTGCCGTGATGGTTTTCTTATCTTCTTTCGGCAACCGTCCTTTCCGCTGGATTCGGACCCTTTTGCTCTGCGTCTTTTTAAGCGTTGCCGTTTGGCTGATCTTTGTCCTCGGCCTGGATCTAACCGTGCCCATCTGGCCGGCTTTTCTCACGAATTAAGGGGCTGAATTATGGATTTACTAAATAATTTAGCCGTCGGTTTTGCCACTGCTTTATCACTGCAGAACCTGCTCTACTGTTTCTTAGGTGTCACGCTCGGCACCTTGATCGGCGTTCTTCCGGGACTCGGGCCGGTGGCAACGCTCGCCATGCTCCTGCCGATCACTTACACGCTCGATCCGACTTCAGCATTGATTATGCTTGCCGGTATTTATTACGGCTCTCAGTACGGCGGATCCACAACCGCGATTTTGGTTAACCTTCCGGGCGAGTCGGCTTCGGTGGTCACATGCTTAGACGGATACCAGATGGCGCGTCACGGCAAAGCCGGCACCGCACTCGGCATTGCGGCTATCGGCTCTTTTATTGCAGGCTGCTTTGCAACGATCTTGGTCGCTGCTTTCGCACCTCCTCTGATTGAACTTGCCTTTAAATTCGGTCCGGCCGAATATTTCAGCCTGATGGTTCTGGGTCTTGTCGGCGCCGTTGTGCTTGCCAACGGTTCTGTACTGAAGGCCTTTGCCATGATCATCTTAGGCCTGCTTCTCGGCATCATCGGAGCAGACGTCAATTCCGGAACTTTCCGTTTTGATTTCGGCATTGCCGAACTTCAGGACGGCATCGATTTCGTCGCCATTTCTATGGGCCTGTTCGGATTCACTGAAATTATCGTGAATTTGTCCAAAGGCGAAACGCGCGATTCCATTACAGAAAAGGTCGGCTCCATTTGGCCGAGCCGAAAAGAATTATGCAAAGCCGCGCCTGCCATCACGCGCGGCACTTTGCTGGGTTCCTTCCTCGGCATTCTTCCCGGCGGCGGAGCTCTGCTCGCTTCCTTTGCTTCTTATACGCTTGAGAAGAAAGTCGGCGGCAAAAACGCCAATCCTCCGTTTGGTAAAGGCAACATTGCCGGTGTTGCCGGTCCGGAATCTGCCAACAACGCAGGCGCCCAGACGAGCTTCATTCCGATGCTCACGCTCGGCATTCCCTGCAACGCTACGATGGCTTTGATGATCGGCGCGCTGATGATTCACAACATCACGCCGGGACCTCAGGTCATGAGCTCTAATCCGACACTTTTCTGGGGCTTAGTTGTCTCAATGTGGATCGGCAACCTGATGCTTGTGATTTTGAATCTGCCTTTAATCGGCGTTTGGGTTCAGTTGCTGCGCGTTCCTTACGGCTTGCTCTATCCGATGATTCTGACTTTCTGCTGTATCGGCGTGTATTCCATTAATAACAATCCGTTTGATGTCTACATCACGATAATCTGCGGTGCACTTGGCTACCTATTTGCAAAACTGAAATGTGAACCAGCACCATTGATCCTGGGCTTCATTCTCGGACCAATGATGGAAGAAAACCTCAGAAGAGCAATGCTTCTTTCTCGCGGTGACCCATCGACCTTCTTTACGCGTCCCATCTCTCTCGTCCTATTGATGATGGCCATCTTCCTGCTGCTGCTCATCCTCTTACCGAGTATTAAGAAAGGCCGCGAGGTAGCGTTCAAGGAAGACTAAACATTGCGCTCGGACTAGGATTTTGTTAATCTGAAACCCTTGTCTAGAGCGGAAAATTTGTCGCCTGTCGCCGGGTGTCCATGATTGGATACGACAGCATCGTGAGGATTCTTCGATTTTCGGAGAGGGTGTCCACGGACAAGGAGTTCCCGCTTCTCGATTGAAAATCGGGGCGGGAATTTTATTTTCTGTAGTTCCAATAGCAATCACATTTCTCTCAGAATCATAAGACTTAAACATGTCTTCTGTTCCGGCTCGGGAAGCTTGTGATGGTTAAAATCCAATGTTTTGGATACCTTTTCAGAAAGCCTCTTTCTCTCACAGATCTTCTCCAAACAACCGACACAGGGACATCTAATCGATTTTGGAAGGAGAACGATTTCAGGCCGTTTCTTCGGACATGTATTCGGGCTCTCTAATTCTTCTAGAACTCATTTGCGAAGAGAACAGCCAAGCCAGTAAGGCGAAGGGCTGCCCGAAGACAGCCCTTCGAAGATGCCGCTTGGCATCAAGGAGCAACTAAGTAATTACCGCCTCCAGACCTGAGAGGCGGCGCCAAGTCTTAGAACATGATCGGATCGTAGTATCCGGAGAAGAGGATGGAAGCTCTCAGCAGGAGCGCACCGATGATGCCGAGGATCGCACTGCAGGCCAAAATCTTATGGCTGCGTGTCAGCAGATTCAGGAGCAGAGGCACGACAGAACCGAGAATAATCACGCCGACCCAGAACATCACGGCATGAGGACCGCTGATCAGAGCTTCTGCACCGGCTCTGGCACCGGCAAGCGCGGAACCCAAAGCAACGTGGACAAAGGCAAAAATGGTGAACAGTTCTGCAACTTCAACCCAGAAGGAAGTTCTTCTGCTCCAGCGAACGGTATCCGGATCGATCCATTTCATGATCATGAAAAGTTCAATACAGCCGATGGAACTGGCCATGCCGGACATGATCCAAAGCAGCGGAATCAAAGCGGTATTCCACAGAGAGATGCCGACGGCCTGAGTCAAGAGGAAGCCGGAATAAATCGTGCAGCAAACGCCCAGCGCAGCAAAAATTCCGTTGAACCAATTGGACTTAGTCATGTTCTGCCAGTATTCACTCTTGAAAATGATCTTGGCGCAGATCATGGAATAGAACACGGAACCGATGCACAGCAGCGAAAGCAGACAAATGCCGATGAACATCCAAGACTGGAAATTAAAGGAAAAGTCCGCTAAAGCGCTGAAAACGGCAAACGGAAGATTAAGCATCCTAGCCAAGTGGCTGACCACTAAGAGCGTTCCGAGAATGCCTGAAACCGTCAGAAGATAAACAAAGTTCTTCTGTCTGATCCAGTAGTTCAGAAAAAATCCCATACCGGCGAGACCGACGAGCCAAAGGAAAATGGCAATCGTCCACCCCCAATGAGCGGCTTGGAGCTGAGGAGTAAAAGAAGTTAATTCGATCATTTGGACACCACCACAAAGAAGTTAGGTTTCGTGCCTTTGTTCGGCATGAGAAGCTCGGTTCTGCTGGAAGCAATCTTTTTAGAGATTTCAGACTGTGGATCCAAAATATCTCCGAAGAGACGGGCTTCCGCGGGGCACGCCTGAACACAAGCCGGCTGCTTGCCTTCGTTAATCATCTCCATGCAGCCCGGACTGATACATTTCATCGGCAGGCCCGTGATCGGATGACTCCAGCGAGCGTCGTACGGGCAGCTGGCAATACAGTAGTTGCAGCCGACGCACTTATCCGGATCATTTCTGACAAGACCGTTTTCATCGTAATAGTTCGCGCCAAAGGGACAAGTCTTAACGCAAGGTGCGTTTTCGCACTGCTGGCACTGAACCAGCAGATTGACCGGACGACGTTCTTCAGAACGGAAAATACGAATATTGGATGCGGGCCAGTTTCTCTCCGGAATGCTCTGGTTGTGCATTTCAGGGAAATTGGTCTGAGAACAGGCCAAAATGCAGGCACCGCAGCTGATGCATTGTGTGGCATCAAAAAGATGCGCTAATTGTTTTTTCTTTTGAACCATGATTTAGCCTCTTACCTTCTTAATGCGCACGGAACTGTTATTCGCAACATTGCCGAAGACCGGCTGCGCATAACCTGTCGCATACCAATGAGAGTTAATACCTTCTTTCACAAATTGGTATTCGAGGTCGTTTACAAGGTGCTTAGTTCTGTTGCCTCCGGAGAAACCGAAGGCAAAAACTGCACCCGGTACAACCTTATTGGTGACGGTAATTCTTGCTTGGCCGACATAGTTAGTATCGATACCTTCAATTTCGGCCATATCCCCGTTTTTAATACCCAGTCTCTGTGCATCAACCGGATTCATCCAAACGGTTCTGTCGCCCAAATAGCGAGTGGGCTGCGTAAACATATTCAGGCCGGAACAGGTGACGCAGTTCTTTCCGGAAGCCAGGATGAACTCATTGCTGTTCTGCTTCGGTGCGGTGAACGCTGGCGAAGGAATGTAACCGGAAATCGGAGCAATGGCCTTTTCGTAGGCTTCGTTCTTGAAGCTCTGGAAGGCATAGATTTCAACCTTGCCGCTCGGTGTTCCAAAAGGTTTGTGATACGGGTACTGGTTGTATTTCTTTGTCTTGATCGTTGACCAGCCCTGTGTTTCGATATCCTTCTTGATCTTGGCAGCCCAGCCCGGTTTCTGGCTTTCGCACTGTGCCAGGAACTTATTAAAACCTTTGTTCGTAAAGGCATCAAAGTATTTATTGAACTCCTCGGCCGTCTTGCATTCCTTGTATCCGACGCGCGCTGCTTTTTCCGGGAAAGCTCTTCTCAGAATTTCCAAAAGGATCCACACGTCGTGACGAGCTTCACAACCTTTCGGCGGCGTAAGGCCCGGGTCGGAAAGATAAATGGAGCCGTCAAGCGCCCACTTAACACCAGCCATCTCTTTTCTTTCCATGAAATATGTGGCAGGGAGCACGTAGTCAGCATAGTCAACCAGTTCCTGCGGAAGAACATCCTGAACGACACAAAGCTCAAGCTTCTTAAGCTGTTCTGCAAGTTCTTGAGAATTGGCCTCACGATGGAACATCGTAGTTCCCACGAAGAAAACACCTTTGATCGGATAAGGTTTGCCGGTAACGGCAGCCTGGAGCGCAACCTTAAAAGTTGCGGATGCTTCCGGATAAACGATCTTGTCGATGCGCTTTTCTTTAGCCATCTGCCAAGTTTCGCCGTTGGGACCTTTGCCTGCAGAAACACTGGGGATCTTGAGGCCGGCCCCGACTGTTACAACCAAACCTCCAGGAATATCTATATTGCCGTTCATCGCGTTGGCAATGCAGATCAATTGATACAGCTGAACGTCGGTTCCGTTCTTAGAGGTGTACCAGCCGTCATCGATCACACCTTTTAGGTTCGTGAAGTCCTTAGCGATACGGAGCAGGATGCCAGGCTCAACGCCGGTGATTTCAAATACTTTCTCCGGTGTGTAAGGAGCCGCTGTCTCTTTGACGACTTCAAAAGCGGTTTTAACGGGAATCGTGATCCCGTCGACAAGTTTGACCGGAGCGACGTCTTCAAGGATAGCCTTGAAAGAAGGATCTTCGTCAAAAACCATCTCTCCGGTTTCATTTTTCTTCAGTCCTCGGAAGGAAATTTCTCCGGCAGCATTGGCAACGGCGTATTTTGTTTTATCCCCGCCTGCGACGAAATCAGCTTGAGTCAAGGGATGACCGTTTTCTCTGACAAGATAAGCGCCGTTGGTATGCTTCTGAATGAAATCAAAATCGGCTGTACCGTCCTGAATCATGCGGTTAATCAGACCCATCACGAAAGCAGCGTCCGTCGAGGGACGAATACCAACCCAGTCCACATCACCGTAAGAGATGTCCGGCATTCTCGGGTCGATGGAAACCACACGGGCCCCGTTTGCACGAGCAACATTCAAAGTATGGAGCGCTCCCATAGCAGCTCCCATAGAACGGCCGATAAGAAGCAAATAACGCAAGTTGGCGTAATCGGGCTCCATTTTGCCGGCACCGTCAAAGCCTTTTCCGAAGACCCACTGGCGACCGCTGATACCACCCGCATTGCAGGAAGAAGCATGGCCAATACTATTCGGAGAGCCCAGCGGTAGCGTAATCCACTTGCTGAAGCCCGAGAAAGTATGGGAAGTTGAAGCAATGCTGCTTTCTCCATATTTTTCAACGATCGTTTTAAGCTGACCGGCGATGCCGTCCAACGCTTCATCCCATGTAATTTCTTTGAATTTTCCTTCGCCCTTTTCCCCGACACGTTTCAGAGGTTTTTTCAAACGAAGCGGGTGATTCCAAACCCACATAGTTGCAGCGGATCGGCCGCAGTAGCCCTGTTGAGGATGTCCTGGATTTGGGAAAATACGAACAGTTTTTTCGGAAACGGGCTCACCTTCTTTACGCATCTCAATCAGACCGCAGAACGCACCGCACATCGTGCAGGCAACGGGACGTTTTGTCCAACCTTCCTGTTCGAGTTTTTTAATTTGTTCGGCAAACGCCAAGTTCGGAAGACATGGAGAAGCGGCAGCGGCTGCAGCCAAAGCTCCTCCTTTCATAAGTGTCCGTCGAGAGACGGACAGATTTACGATTTTGTCAGACATCTTAATTTCTTGTCCTTAGGTTATTGGGGATTGTTAAGAGTTGTAATCTCTTTAACTGCCCTCGATCGTAATCCCTAAGAAAGATTAATCCTATAAGACAAATGTCTTAGATTCTCAGACCTCCTCTGTAGACTCTATCTTCTTGAATTTCCGAAATTATTTACGTGCAAATTTTCATCTTTTTATAAATAACCCAAATGCGATTAAGAGTTCGGTTTTTAGTTAGTTAAAAACATATTTTTGCCTAATTCTTTTATTAAATTAAGAAAATATATAAAAATGTAAACTAAGTTATGAGAATTAAAGATGAAGAATCAAGTCTTTTTATATGGAAAGTTAACTGAGGGTAATTTTCTCTCGATTTTGATTTTTTCCATACTTGAAACTTCTTTATTGACTAATGCTCGTTATCCCTAATACTTCGCGAATTTGTATTTTTTCACGTCCTGAACTTTTCTTCCTTCGATGTTTCTTCTCTTCTTCTTGATCTAACGCATGCTGAGAACCTCGTATTTTCGGCGCAAATAAACACAGAAAGGTAGAATAGAAAAATTAGTTCTCTTTTTTACTACAGCGATGACCGAAAACAAAGAAAAGGCTCAGAGCAGCCACATCACTAATTTTCTTCGCAACATTATTAACGAAGACTTGAAACAAGGGGTAAACGATCCCAGACATTGGTGTGGACATCCCGGCACTTACACGGAGCAGATGGAAGGACCGATCGATGAGGCAAAAGTTCGGCTTCGTTTTCCTCCTGAGCCTAACGGTTACCTCCACATCGGTCACGCTAAAAGTATCTGCCTGAATTTCGGTCTAGCCAAAGACTATGCCGGACGGTGCCACATGCGTTTCGACGATACTAACCCGGTTAAAGAGGATCAGGAATACGTAGACTCCATTCTTGGCTCTGTTAACTGGCTCGGCTTCGACTGGAAGGATGCCAAAGAAACCAATTTCTACTTCGCCAGCGACTACTTCGACTATATGCACGAGATTGCCGAGCATATGATTAAAAACGGCTTGGCATACGTCGATGAACAAACGGCTGAACAGATTAAAGAAAACCGGGGCACACTTCACACACCCGGCGTCGACTCTCCGTTTCGGGATCGTCCGGCGGAAGAAAGTCTGCGCCTCTTCCGTGAAATGCGGGAAGGCAAGCATCCGGAAGGAAGCATGGTTCTCCGCTCTAAAGTTGACATGAGCTCCCGCAACATCAATCTTCGTGATCCGGCTATTTACCGTATTCGTTTTGCCGAACATCATCGTACAGGCGACAAATGGTGTATTTACCCGATGTACACGTTCGCTCACCCGCTCGAAGACGTTCTAGAAAACATTACTCATTCAATCTGCACGTTGGAATTTGAAGATCAGCGCGCTTTCTATAACTGGGCAACCGAAAGATCCGTACCCATTACCCGCGCTCCGCTCTTTGAAAAAGCAAAAGCCGTCCTGGCAGACCTCCAGAAAAAGAGCTTCGAAGAAATCAAGCCTTTTGCCGAAGCTGCTGTCAAATTCAAATGGAAACTCGGCCAGACCGAAACAGAAAGAGAACTCGCTTCTCTCTTAGCTGATATCAAGGCCAATCCCGAAAATTTGAACGATGCTTCTGCGCACGCCATCGTGAACGCCGTTGCTGCCAAACCGGAAGTTTTCACTCCGCTGCTGCAGGACGTTTTAAGCGCAACCGTTAAACCGAACTTCTTCCTGCTTCCACATCAGTACGAGTTCAATCGTCTGAATCTGACTTATGTGGTCATGAGCAAACGCAAACTGATCGCCTTGGTCAAAGAAGGCCTCGTCGATGGTTGGGACGACCCCCGCATGCCGACTCTCGTCGGTCTGCGCCGCCGCGGCTATTCTCCCGAAGCCATGCGTTTGTTCTGCGATCGCGTCGGGGTTTCTAAACAGACCGGCAGCTGGATCGACTACTCTGTTCTCGAAGGTTCTCTGAGAGATGTGCTTGATGCTGAAGCCGATCGTCGTATCGCCGTTCAGGATCCGATCAAACTCATCATTGATAACTATCCGGAAGATCAGATCGAAGAATTCGAGTCTCCCAATCACCCTCAGCATCTGGAACGCGGCTCTCGCAAGCTTTCCTTCGGAAAAGAACTTTGGATTGAAAGAAGCGACTTCGCGGAAGAACCGCCCAAAGGCTATCGCCGCCTGACACTGGCAACTGCTGACAAACCGGCAATGCCCGTTCGTCTGCGTCACGCCTACGTCGTTCAGGCCACCTCTGTAGAAAAAGATTCGGACGGCAAGATCACAGCCGTCCACGCTGAATACTTCCCGGAAACCAAGAGCGGTACCGACGGCGCCAACTCTATTAAGACCAAGGCTGCCATTCACTGGCTGAGTGTTAAAGATGCTCTTCCCGCAACGATCAGACTTTATGACCGTCTGTTCACCGTTCCGAAACCCGATGCCGGTGAAGTGGACTTCCGTGAGCTCATTAATAAGAACAGTAAGACTGTGATGCAGTCCTACGTTGAGCCTTCTCTGAAAGACGCCAAACCCGAAGACCGCTTCCAGTTCGAAAGAAACGGTTATTACGTGGCTGATCAGAAGGACTTCACTCCGGACAACCTGGTATTCAACCTTGCAGTTGCTCTGAAGGACACCTTCGGAAAATAATTAAGCACTGAATCGCCAGAGGGACGGCTGAAGCCGTCCCTTCTTTTTTAGGAAAGCTTTTGAATCGTTTCGGTCAAAAGCTTCGGCGCAATGTTCAAAGAGTAATCAAGCTCTAAACGTTCGGTGCTTCGGTGCGCATCTCGGCCTGCCGGCCCCATGTTGGCAATCGGAATGTCCAAGGCGCCCGGGAGATCGGTCGGCAAATAAAAGAGTTTCTTCCAGCCGGCCATGTTCTCGCCGACTTGTTTGGCCCCTTCTCTCATTTCTTCAAAGCCTAAGAAGGACAAATCCGTAATGCCCCCGAAAACCTCGTGCAGACGGACTGCTTCGTCTTTGCTCAAGACTTTTGCCTGCTCCGTCATCTCTTCCATCACTTTTCTAAGTTTTTGCTCATCAGGCGACTGTCGACGATTCAGCAGAGCCGGGTAGTACGGCGGCAGGAACCCGACTACAATTGTCGGCCGTGGCATCTGAGCCTGTAAAAACAGCCAGGAGCATTCTTTCAGGGCCGCCTCCCGAATGTCCAGATCTTTAGGGAGCGAGCGATAAAAATGATCTCTTTTTTCTTCGAAGGATTCGCCCGTCTTCTGGCGAGCCATCCGCTGAAGCATCCCGAAGGTAACAACATTGACCTCATCAATGTCAGGAAAGTCTGCGCCTTTATCTTGTGCAAACAGCAGTGCACGCATCAGTTTGCTTCTGGCCTGCGCGGCAGCCCGCGCCGCTGTCATTTGAGCCCAACGAAGGACATCCGCCGGTTTCTTTGCGGCGGTCAGAACATTAAAGTAAGCGGAAGCCTCTTCAGGCACAGTGACCGAATAACCGTTGCGGTGCACCTCCATACTTAAGCAGGCGGGAGGTGCTAAAAGATCCAATCCGGAACCCTCGTATAAAGCGGTGTCGGCTTCTGCCAGACAAACGATTTCACTAATTAAGAGCGCTGCGCTGAAGCCGTGAAGATAATTGCCGATGTGTGCGGATTTACCGAAGGCGTAGAAGAACGGCATAAGTTTGCCGGTGGTTCCTGTGTAATAAGGTCGCACAGCCGGTACCGTCTTGGTTTCCGCCGTCCAGAAACAAGGCTCACCGGTAAGAGCAGCGACGACTTTCAAATGTTCTTCTTCACAGATATGCAGGAATGTTCTTAACGAACCGATCATGCCGGCACTGTTGGCTTCTTCATCCGGAACCGCCCAAAAAAGAATATTGACGGCAAGAGTCGGGTCATCTGCCCACTCCTCCATGGAAGCCAAAAACAGCGCAAGGCCCGCCTTCATATCCATACTGCCGCGCCCGAACAGCCAATTGCCGCTCTCAAGATCCTTCCGAGCAGTTTCATCTAGAGGCTGTTCACGTAGTGCTTCCGTGTAACGTTCTAAATCGAAAGCCGTCTGTACTTTATCACCGCAGTTCTGCGTATCGACGACATCGAAGTGACCTGTCAGTACAACAGTTTTATCGGTAGGAACGGCGGCTCGGAGCAGTCCGAAAACCGCCTTACGCTCGAGGGGGTCCCGCTCACAGACCGGTTCAAAGACTCGCACGCGTCCGGGATGTTTTTGTGCAAGGCAAAACAGACAATGCGTAATGAAGTCCGCACAGCGGTTTTCCTCCGCGGCGCTACCGCTAACGGAAGGAATGGCACAAAGTTTTTTAGTGAGCTGAAGAATTCGGGACGACTGGGCAGTTTTCATGACAAGCACAAGGAAGTTAGTGAAGTCTTGTCATTTTAGGGCTTCAAAATACCTCTTTTCGGTCCAAAAAGTTAAAGTCAGCTTTAAGTTTACTAACCTAAAATTGACTAATTTTGAAAACAGATCCAACGGAACCGACAGGGGCAGAGGCCGGCTTTTTAGCCGCAGAAGGACCGGACGCGTATTTCTTGCCGATTTCTTTCAGGAAAGAAATAATCTGAGGATTTTCCCATGGCAGGTAACCTTCAGCGTAAGCCACTAAATTTCCGTTGCCGTCAATTATGAAATTGGTGGGGACCACAGAAACGCCCATCTTCCCGGGAATCGCCTGATTGCCGTCAATGAAGGTTTCAAAACCCGAAGCACGGATCTTGTCGAGGAATTTTTTAAGATCCACATTTTCTCCGTCAACAGCAACTCCAATAACACGGACATCAGAGTTCTTAAGGGCCTTCTGTGCTGTAATCAGTTCCGGTATCTCCGCGACGCAGGGGCGGCACCAGGTAGCCCAAACGTTTAAAACGATCACCTTTCCTTTGTAATCCGACAAATTTACGTCTGTTCCGTAAATAGTTTTGAGATCAAACTGCGGCATCTTTAGAGCGTGCTTGAGCTCTCGGAAATTCGGCATCATGCGCGGCGCCTTCAGAGGTGTTCCTGTTTCGTAAACGCGATCAAAGTCTGCGGCCTTCGGGACCGAGGAGAACAAGACGGTGCCCGCCAAGCAGGAAAGTACTAATAATTTTTTCATCTTTCGATACTTTTTCTTTATGCTGTCGAAATTTTAGAACGACCGATTCAGCGCAGATGTAACGAGTTTTTCAGGTGCGCTCATGATGGTGGCTCTCCAAACCCATCCTTTCGCAATTGAATTACAGTTTGATGATGAAAGTCTTACCGGCGCCGTTCATCCTGCGGAGAAATCGGCGCGAAAAGATTTGCCAACACCATTGATAAAGGAGTGAATTATGGGACTTTTCAATACAATTCTTCAGAAACTTGGTTTTGTGAAAGACAAGGCCGTTGAAGCTGTTGCAGGGGAAAACGCTGCTGCAGCGGAAGCACCGGTCTCTCCCGTGGAAGCCGCTGCCGTTGAAACTGTAGCTGCTGCCCCAGCTGCAGCCGAAACGCCTGCAGGATCGCCCGAAATCGTAGACGTCGCTGCTGTCTGCGAAGCTTTGGCTGCCAAGAACCCACAGAAACTCAACTGGAAAACTTCTATTGTTGACCTTATGAAGCTTCTTGGAATGGACCCATCTTTAGCTAATCGTAAAGAGCTAGCAAAAGAACTCGGCTGCCCTGAAAACCTTATCGGCGGTGACTATTCTCAGATGAACGTTTGGCTGATTAAGGCCGTTATGCAGAAGCTTGCCGAAAACGGCGGCAAAGTTCCCGAAGACTTGAAGTAACGTTTCTCATTTCTAATAAAAACGCCGCAGACAATGCGGCGTTTTTTCTTCTGTCGAGATTTGGTAAAGTGAACCTTTCGGAGTAAAAATAATATGTTCGCTTATCCCATTATCATCGCCGCCATGATCGCTTCCGGGCTGTTCATCGGCTGGATCAACTTTAGCTATCTTTGGGGCATGATCCCGGCAGTTATCGGAGGCTTCTGCGGAAGCTATTACAGCAAGTTCGGCCGAATGCTGCTTAAGCCCGGCATCGACGACTACCAGCGAGAAAAAATCCTCTCTGTGACCCGTGTTCTGACAATCATGTGGACCGTGATCTCTGCCATTTTCTTTGCGCTCGGATACGGATTAACCAAGGTTGCTTACTGATTTGTTGTTTTGATTTTTCGTTATGCAGATTCATGCTTTCGGTCTTTCCCGAGTACCGACTTTCCTCGGTCAATGGGATCTCGATTTTGACGGACGCACCGACTTTTTTTCCATTCCCCTGACGGGAGAGAAAAGTATTGCGTTATTCCTTGACGCTCTAAAGTTCGCTCTATTCGATATCTCATCCGAGAAACTTGGAAAAAATCCCGAAGTCCGCCTGGTCTTCTCCACAGAAGAGGGACGATTTGAACTTCTTCGGTCCCACGAAAACACTGAAATCCGCAAAAACGGCATGCCGTTTGACCTGCAGGCAGCGCCCTTTCCTGTCGCCATGGCTAGAATCACGCATCTTGATGCCGATAAATTAGAAGACACCCTTTTCTATGACATTCTCTCGACTTCTGAATCTTTGACCGAGAATGCGGATACTTTAGCCTCATCTTTGATCGGAAATGTCTCCGAGTCCCTCGGAAATGCAATCCTGACTCAGGGCATTGAAGTTTCTCAGCAGAAGGCCGCCTTGCTCGCCGCTTCTAAGTCTGTCATAGACGGAATTTCGGTTGTTTCTGATGAGGAAGAAGAACGCCTCAATCAGCAGCTCATTAAGGCCGGCGTCTCTCACGCCGCTCTGCAAAACGAAATTGCCCAGCTCAAAGATTCGATGGACTGGCTCATTCGCATCAATATGCTCAAGGATGAAGCCGCCCGCTTGTCTAAGCAGCTCACGGCAGTCAACGGCGACCTTTCTCGCTTTGACGTGAAAAAGAACGTTCTGGAAAAAGCGCTGAAAACAGACGCCTTAGCTCCCGACTACGATGTCCTCTCTAAGCTTCGAGTCGATGAGAAAGAAGAAGGTAAGCTGATTACGGAACTTAAAAAATCCGTCCCGATGCTTTCTGAACGCGTCCGCTCCGCCTCTCTGGCTCATGCTGAGGCAGACAAAAATTTCAAGAGCGTCCTGGAAAACTACAACGAGAAGTGTGTGACGCTGGAACGCGTTCGCGAATTAGATGAAAAAATCGAAGATTCTCAGATTCAAAGCAAGCACCTTAAAGAGGAGTTGTTCAACGAGCAAACCGCGGCTCGTCTCCTCTCTGAAGAAAACACACGATTAAAAAACGTCCTCTCCCAGCTGACCATTCGCTCACAACTTCTGAACAAGAAGATGGATGACCTTTCTATGGATAAGCTCTTGGTCGATGAGCTCGAAGAGTACAAACGTCTTCTTGATGAGATTGACGCTGAAGTCATTCGCAGCGCAGAGGCAGAAGAAACGCAGCGGGAACTGCAGAAACGGATTGAGTCCTCTCGCTCTGCTTTATTAGACGTTCAAAACGTCATTGCCGCTCTTAAAAACGAGGAGCTTGCCGTCACGGGCGAACTTTCCATGAAGGAGCGCATGCTTTCCAAGTCTTTAGGAATAGAAGGCGTCGAGACGCTGGCTGCGGAACTGGACAATCAGAATGAACGCTTAAATGCCCTAGACGCGCTTCAAGGAAGAATTGTTCTCTTGGCAGAAGGACACGACCGATTCAATCAGGTAAAAGCAGGGCTCGAGAGCACCAAGCACGCCTTGAGACTCGCGACGGTTGCTTTGAATGCGGCTCGCCAGGCCTATATCGACAAGACAGCCGTCGTCAATTCAGCTCAGCAGGCTTATTCCTTCTATCTCGAAGTACTGTCGCTGAATGAACCGCGCGAAAAGTTAGCCAACGGCAAGCCGTGTCCCTTGTGTGGCGCGATTCACCATCCCTACTCCGTCAAACTGCCGTTTGACCGTTCGTTGGAAGACAAACTCGCTAAAGCAAAAGAAGACGCTCAGCTCGCGCTCGTCGAATCGGAAAAATGCAAAGCTGAATTTGCGCAGCTTCAGCTGCAGCAGACAGAAGCCGAAAACATTCTGAATACGCTTACGACAGAACTCAATGAAGCCAAGGGCGAGATTTTGTATATCGCGAGCGAGCTCAATATTGTCGGCTTGAGAGAGAAGAAACCGATCACTTGGGCGGCTGTACTCAAGCAAAAACAAACTTCTTTAGCCAATCGTCGAGATGACCTTGAAGCACGATTAGAGAAAATTCAAGGGCTCACGGAAGCGATTGAATCGCTGAAAGAAAAGCGCGAAGATGCAGCGCTTAAAACCGCTCGTAAAAAAGAAGAACAGGCGTCTTTGGAAGAGGCTTTGAAGAACTTCGCCAACATGTCTGCCGAGCTAGAAAAGAATCAAAAAGACTCTGAACTTAATCGCGTCTCCCTGACGCGTTTGCTCGAGCGAGCCTTTGCCCGCTTCGGCCTGAAGGCCTCTAACCCGGCCATCATGAAGCAGAACCTTCCAACGCTCGAAAAACGCCGCGAACAGTGGATCAACTGGAGCGTCGAGAAAAAACAGATCGAAGAAGAAACAGCGGAGAGCGAAGAAGCCCTCCGAAATACTGTCGCGTCTCTGACTGCTCAGAAGAAGAGCGCAGAAACCTTAGAAAAGGACATCGAGGCTCTCACTGAACAGATCAAACGGTTCCAAAAAGAACGGCATGAAGCAATTGCCAGCCAGACACCGGAAGAAGTAATTGCCGCGATTGAAACAGAAAAGGCCAATGCCACACGTCTTGCCGAAGAAGCTAAATTAAGTCTTGCTTCCAAAGAGGAAGCCTTGCTTTCTACGCAGAACAAAATTAATACTCTCGAAGCACATCGCAGCGAAACCATTAAATCCATTGAATCGCTTTCGGACGCTTTCAACCAAAAACTTCAAAAGGCCGGTTTCCCGAACGAGTCCAGCTTCCTTTCTTCTCAGATCTCGACTGCACAGAAAGATGACCTCATGCGTCAAAACGATGAACTGCTCGAAAGGTATCGTGTCGTAAATTCGCAGTACGAAGAAAAACAGCAGGCATTAAACAGTCTTCAGGAGAAGAACCTGACGACGCGCACTCGTGAACAGCTCGAAGAAGAACTCTTAGAAAAATCCGATCTCTTCCACACAGCCACTGCTCAGCTCACAGGCCTACGTGAGAAGATGGCAAAAAATGCGAATAACAAAAATCGCCGAAAACGGGAAGAAGCAGAATTCCAAAAGCTGAAGACCTCGCTTGAGCGATGGGAATCTCTCTGCGCCAATGCTGAGGAACCAGGGGGAATTGCGCGTTTAGGTTTGTCGCTTGCAGTCGCCTACGGCTCTTCAGACATTGATGCCTTCATCCCCGGCGCCAAGATCAAACTCCGTGATGAAGGTGTGAAATTATTTGCACCCGAGCTCTCGGACGCTTCAGGTCTTGCGGGCATGAAGACAATTTCTGCCGATCAGCGTTTCTTCGTGGCACTTTCTCTGCTCTTGGGAAGAAGCGAATTGTTTGCCCGTCGAAGCAAACCTGAGTTTGTCATTCTTAAGCAAAATCAGAATGAAGCTTTCCCAAGCCAGACGTTTACAGGTTTAGAGAGCTTAAATTTAACAATCGGCGTAGCGAGATAAGCCGTTACTCTTCGACGAATTCAATGAGAAGAGCTCCGCGCGTGAGCTCTTCCAATTCTTTAGCAAAAGTCTCAGCGAGATCCTCGGGGATTTCGACATCAAAATCCGCACCCATATCAAAATTCTTTTCTAGAATTCGACCGTTTACGGCTTCGATCTTGCGCAGAACCTGATTCACAAATCGATGTTCAACGCTGAATTTGATGCGTTTCGTTTTGGTACGAACTCGCGTGGGCACTCCCTCTAACGCCATTTTGACGGAAGACTGATAGGCTTTAACTAGTCCTCCCGTACCGAGCAAAATTCCGCCGAAGTAACGAGTCACAACAACGGTCACTTCTCCAATGCCGCTGTGCGTAACAGCCGTCAGCATGGGGCGTCCGGCGGTTCCGTGAGGCTCGCCGTCATCGCTTGCGCCGATACGATCGGTAGATCCGGCGGCTCCGGCACAATAAGCCCAGCAATTGTGCCGGGCATCTTCAAATTCGGCTTTAATTTGTTCGATGAAAGCTTTTGCTTCTTCGACACCGGGAGTGTGTCCGACAGAAGCGATAAAGCGGCTGCGCTTTATCGTCTGTTCGACACGAAAAACCTCTCCCGGACGCAGGTCCGGAATGTTGTAGCTGACATCTGCCATCCGGGGACTCTCTTTATGTGTTACTTGTGAAGCTTGTTCACTATTTTAAAGAGAGTTTCGTTTTCCATGACAAGGGGAGAATCTTTGGCAAAAAACACAATGCCGTCTTCGGGTGCTTCGGTCTGGGCGACGGTCACGCCGGTAAGCGGATCAATGATGTCCGCAAGAACTTGTCCGCGTTCAACGGAATCAAAGGATTTCACGTGCGGAATGTAAAGACCGGAAGCGGTTGAACGCAGCGACACCAGCTCTTCTTCTATAAGAACGGTCGATTCATAGCCGCCGTAAACGTTGTAATTTAAAACGTTCATTCGGCTTAAGAAGCGGCAAACCGCCGCAATCGCCATGTCCGCACCCTTCTTATCGATCTTCTCGGTAGAACGGCTGTAAAGAGAAAAGGCTTTTGTATCCCACACCTGCCAGTTGAAGTTTAAGGTTGTGGTATCAAAGGGAACGGGTTTGCGAAGAACGACAAAAGGCATTCCGAAAAGCTGAGCCAAGCCGGTGTCCTCATAATCCGTCTTCATCATGCGCACATGAGAGACGAAGTCTCCGGGCATATAAAAAGAGGAAAACTGCACGCCGAAGCGGTAGCCCTGAATCTTTTCAAAAATACCGGCAGCTATTCGCTGAGTAGTCTCACCTTTGTTGTATCCGGGATACATTCGATTGATATCGGAGTTATCCATCGCCCAGAAGCGCTTACCGACATTAACGGAGTACGGATTGGCACACGGAATCACCGTCACACCGTGACGGCGGATAAACCGCCCTTCTTCCTCAAAGCGCTTTAATGTTCGAACCATTTGGCCGGCAATATAGAGCTGCTGAATTTCATTGCCGCGCATATTGCCGATAATGCACATGGTCTTTTCAGGGCCGCCGAAGTGATAACTTTTTACTTCAAAGTCTTCGCGGTAGGCCGACTCCATTCTGAAAATAACTTCTTCTTTCATCGACGTTCTTCCTGAAGAATTCGGGCAATCAGAGACCCCTTATTTACGATAGGATATTCACGAAGCGTGAAGAGCAAACCATCGACTTCGGAGACGCATTCCTGACGAACCTCACCTGAAAGCGCATCTACAATTCGGCCAAAAATCTCGCCTCGTCTAACGTTATCGCTGTGGCGAACCGTCGGGACAAACACACCCGGCTCTTCAGCATTCACAAAACTCACGGAGCGATCTAAGGAAACGATCGGCTGTTTAACAGGCTGGACGGGGCCGTCCCACATACCGAGATTCTGCATAAGATTCAGAATTCCGTTCACAAGCCGTTGACAATAATCCTGAGTAATTCTCATGCCGACGCCCGCCTCTACGACAAGAGTTTTAACGCCGATGGAATTTAAGCTGTAAGCCAACGTTGATTCGAGCACAGTAGAAGCTTGATGCACCCAAACAAAATCGACATCGAGCATGCTCGCGTATTTAACGAGTTTATCTGCCGTATTGATATTGACGCGAACCTGGGGAATCTCGCGCAGGAAGATATTGCTGGCGTGAATATCAATCGCCATTTCTGCGCCTTTGAATTCCTGAATCAATTTGCTTGCAACCCACTCCGTCGCCGCTCCGTCGGTACGTCCCGGGAAAATCCGGTTCATATCCAAATCAAAACCGGGAAATCCTCGCTGGATCGTATCGATGCCCATCGGGTTCAATGCCGGATAGACATCCAACACCCCTTTAAGGTGCTCACTCTTTTCACGAACGACTTTATTAAGCAAATAACAAATGTACTGTCCTTCAAGCTCATCGCCGTGAATTCCGGAAACGACGCAAAGTCTTTTAAGGCCTTCTGCTGACGCAACGTTATCAGGCAAGTGGCGGTTCTTGCGAATCACCAAAGACTCGCCGACCGGCATCTTTACTTTTATGACGTCTTCAATCATTCTCAAATTTCAACCAACTTACACTTTGCCGACATACTTTGATCCGCTGCGCCCATAAAGACGCCTCTTTCTAAAGCGCAAAAACTAAAGTCTGGTCCTTGTGAAATCTTGACGTAATTATCGTCACAGAATCTCTGATGCGTAGGATCCACTCCGATCCATGTTTCACCGTCAAAAACTTCTACCCAAGCATGAGAAGCACCTTCACCGGTGGTCAGTCCGGCAACGTAGCGACAAATAACGTTCTGAGCTCGTAAGAAAGCAAGAAGAATGTGCGCAAAATCCTGACAAACTCCGGCGCCGAGCTCCCACGCTTCATGGGCCGCAGTTACTGTTGTCGTAACGCCTTTTTGATAGCGGAAGTCTGTACCAATTTTTGTTAGCCAGTATTCAGCAAGGGCGATGGGTGCGCCTTCAACTTTATTGGCTTCAAAATAATCTTTGAGCGTGCCGGTCAGCGTCGTAAGCTGAGTCGGATATCGATAGTAGGCAGCCGCACCGAAACTGCTGCGCTGCGAGGAATCGACCAATACTTCTCCTGTCGAGCAAAAAGAAAAGAAGGTATGTTTATTCTCGATGCTGCCCAGGAAAACTTTATTGCCTTGTCCGTCAAAGGTTTCTGACAGCCGGCAGCCCGGCTGACAGGTTAAAGAGATGCGCATCGGCTCCTGTCCCGGCTCCGAGAGCGGGACAGAGCGAAGCACAAATGTGTGATTCGAAACGGGTTCGGAAAACAACAGATCCGCCCTAAGCGAATACAAAAATTTTTTCATTGTATCGAGTTTTTAATTATTCAAGAGCTTCTGAACTGTTTCCAAAGCCACCAGCCGGGTCTCCGGATCATCATCAGCTAACTGGGCAAAATTTTTCAGAACACGCATTTTTTGACCGCTGTAGGCAATCTTTGCGCCCTGTAATCTGCGATCCAGTTTACCGATCGTCACGCCGATTGTTTCCCAGCTTTCTCCCAATCTCAGCTGCATGTCCAGGCGCTCAAGGTAACGGCCGGCTTTAACGAGACAGCGTTCTTGACCTGAAGAGAGATATTCGTCAATACTGCCCCAGAAAGCCAACAAGCGATCGATGACTTCAAAAGAACACAGAGCTCCGGAACCTTCTGCCTTCGCATCTTCCATCGCATCAAGTGCCAGCTGAATATAAGCCAAAGAGCGAGTCGAGATGGTATTCCGCAGCAAAATTCCGTCGTCGTAGGCTCGAGAAAGATTGCTGTACACCGAATCAGGGTTGAGCTCGTCGAAGAAGTAACTCGTCATAAAGTCAGAGGCATCTTCGTAAACATCAGGAATGTTTAAAGCGGCACAAAATTCTTTATAAGCCGTCTCATCTGTATCAATCAGAACATCATAGAGGCCTTCGAGATAATTCAGCGTACGGTAGACACGTTCAACGTAGCGGCCGAGCCAAAATAAGTTTTCGCCTTTTTCTATCGAGATAAAATCCATGTGTCTTTAAAGCCTCCGCCTTGAGAAGAGTTAACGACGAACGAATCCGGCTTGCGGGAAAAACGAGTAAGACCGCTGTGCCAAACTTTCGTTCCGTTGGTTGAACTAATGACAAATGCACGAAGATCGCATTTGCGCTCTACGACCGTTCCGTCTTCGAGAACCGGCAGGTCAATAAAGTCGATCACTTCCTGAAGAATAAAGCGACGTGATTCAGTCTGAATTCTTACTTTCCAGGCTTCAAGCTCTTCTTGGTTTAAATCTTTACCAAAGAGAACTCCGTAACCGCCTGCTTCGGCAACATCTTTAATAACTAAGCGTTCGATGTTCGCCAGACAGTACTCTCTGTCTTCTTCGTAGAAAGGCAGATAAGTCGGTGCGTTTTTGAGGATCGGTTCTTCGCCCAGATAGTAACGAATCATCTTGGGAACGAAGTAATAAATACCCTTGTCGTCGGCAACGCCATTTCCGGGAGCATTGATAATCGCGAGGTTCCCTGCCCGATAGGCATTCATAATGCCCGGAACGCCGATGAGTGATTCAGGTTTAAAGGTCAAAGGATCAAGATAGTCGTCGGAGATTCGGCGATAGAGAGCGCCGACCGACTGTGGAGAACCCGATCTGCTCTTGAAATAGAGCTTATTGTCTTGTACGAACAAGTCATTGTGCATAACCAGAGGACATCCGGTCATCTCAGCCAAATAAGCATGCTCGAAGAAAGCAGCGTTGTACCTTCCCGGTGTCATGATGACGCAGCGGCCGCCGGGATTCACGCTTTCCATTGCTTCTCTTAAAAGGAGTCCGTAATCATCGTTGCGATCGACCGAGTTATTTTTAAATGTCTCCGGCGAAGCACGGCGAGCGAGTTTTCTGGCAATTAAAGGATAGGAAGCGCCTGAAGGAATGCGTAGGTTGTCTTCAAGAACGTACCAAGTTCCGTCTTTAGCTTGGACGAGGTCAATGCCTGAAATATGAGAGTAAATTCCGTTCGGCGGAACAAAGTTGTCACACGCCGGCAGGAAGCCGCTTGACGAAAAAGCGAAGTCTTCCGGAATCACGCCGTCAGCGACAATTCGCTTTTCCGTGTAGATGTCTCTCAAGAAGGCGTTGAGCGCATCGACACGCTGAATCAAGCCGGCTTCAATTTCAGCGAACTCATCCGCAGGAATAATTCGAGGAAGCGAATCGTAGGGAAACAGCTGCTCATGAAACTCGCCGTTTTTATAGATACCGAACTTCACGCCAAAGCGCGCAAGAAGCCCGTTTATAGCGGCGGTATTGGATATCAGAGAATCCATTATTTCTCCGTAACTTTCTGAGGTTGTTAGATATTCTTCAAAAATTATATGAGAGAGGAGAAGGCCGACACCCTTTAATTTGCAGAAATTTCAGTTGGAAGGAAATGAGGAAGGGTAATTACCAAGGAGGATTGTATTAATCCACATCTAACTTGAGGACAGATCTAATCTAAAAACGCCAAACCGGCTGTTGACGTGTTCACATCAATGCAACCGGCTTTTTAAACAAAAATGATTTCAAGCTGCTTTGTGTAGAAAGTGTTAGGCGGCTTCTTTATCTTTAGCTTTTTTCAGATTGTTCATTGCATAGGCAGCGCTGTTAACGATTTTTACTTCGCCGTTTTCTACGATAAACGTCACATTAGAGCGATGACCGTTTTCGATGCCTAAAATTTTCAAAATATGCTTCGGCAGAGTGACCTGTCCGTCGACCCAAACGATCGAATCAGAAGAGAAATTCGCAGACATATTGATCCTCCTTTAATTTTCACCTGGCCGACAGAACATTTTGTTAATCCTTCGACCCAGGAAAATCACTAATTTCCTCAAATTTCTTACTTATGATTTTACCTGTTTTATGTGATGCTTTATGTGTAAACCCTAATCTGAGTAAAAAACGAACTCGTTTCTACGAAGAGAAGAAACAATTGATATCGAAGACTTGAAGAAAGAAAAAAGCAGCTTTTTGAAATTTATATTAGAATGCGACTTCTTGGCGGCCCGATGGTGAAATTGGTAGACACAAGGGACTTAAAATCCCTCGGCGCAAGCTGTACCGGTTCAAGTCCGGTTCGGGCCACCAAATCTCCCTCTTCTCCTCATCATAAATTCTCTTCCCTCACAATATTTGTTGGGGTCGCTCAACCCTTTGGTTCATCACGGGAATCATTGAACGTTATTGATCTATGCATTTTCCTGAAACTTTTTGGGAATGCGAACTATCTACAGCTTCCTGCACTATTTCAGAAAGACCACAGTCCAAACCTCTGATATTTTGCGTTTTTCAGTGATCTAGCCGGAGTCCAGCTCCGGCAGTCTCA
>ERZ772892.376-NODE-376-length-56098-cov-7.265493_pt1 | contig 56098 bp, 61 predicted proteins | sample MGYA00512126_ERZ772892 | MGnify/ENA primary metagenome ERZ772892 (study PRJEB29015, sample SAMEA2737697) | human gut metagenome | biome: human gut; feature: human-associated habitat; material: faeces | place: China | collected 2012 ... | reverse complement strand
TGGAGAATAAGGAGGTGAAAGCGGAGAACACCGCCAAGCCTGCCGACCCGGATGGTTTCGAGCATTTCCAAGTCGAAACGGGTGCGCTGTTCAATACGCTGGGCTTCCAGCAGTTTGTTGTTATTTTTGAAGTTTTCGACAGTTTCGGCCAGTTCTTTGCGAATGCCGGTAATTGCCTGAGAAATGGCCGGGCGCGGCGTGACGTAATGATTGGCCGGGTAAACGGTGACTTTTTGCAGAGAAGCGGTCTTTTTGCCGGTCAGGCTGTCAAATTCATAGATGTCATCTATCTCATCGCCGAAGAAGGATATTCTCCAGGCCCGGTCTTCATAGTGGGCGGGAAAGATGTCCAGCGTGTCTCCCTGAACCCGGAAAGTGCTGCGGACGAAATTCGTCTGATTCCGTTCGTATTGCAATTCGGTCAGGCGTTTGTAAACATCCCGAGGCTCCACATTGTCGCCGACGGCCAGCGGCAGGGTCATGGCTGCATAAGATTCAACGTCGCCCAAACCGTAAATGCAGGAGACAGAGGCCACGATAATGACGTCGTTGTTTTCCAGAATGTTACGGGTGGCCGCGTTGCGCATGCGGTCAATCTGCTCGTTTAAGGCCGAATCCTTTTCGATATAGGTGTCGGTTTTGGGAACATAGGCTTCGGGCTGGTAATAGTCGTAGTAAGAGACGAAGTATTCAACATGGTTGTTGGGGAAAAATTCTTTCATCTCGCTGTAAAGCTGGGCGGCCAGAATTTTGTTGGGTGCCATAATCAGTGACGGCCGCTGACATTGTTCAATTACTTTGGCCATGGTGAAGGTTTTGCCGCTGCCGGTTACGCCAAGCAGAACCTGATTCTTTTCGCCGCGTTCAATGCCTTCGCACAAATCGCGGATTGCCTCCGGCTGGTCGCCGGAAGGTTCAAACGGACTTTCGATTTTAAATTTATTGTCGGACATTGTTTTGAACTGCTGGCGCTTCGGTTAAGTTCGATTTCAGCAGCGACTTGTTGTAAATTTTGGCGAAGTCGCTGAATGTTTCAATATCGTTGATTGCCTTGTCTATGACTCTAATATTGATTTGGTCGTTTTCAAGTGTATCGGTAAGAACGCTGAAGGCGCTGTAATATTTCGTATCTTTGAAGTAAGGCATAAATTTGTTGCGCAGGCGGACAATTACGGTTTCCCTTCCGGCTTTTTTCAGTGCGGTTGCCCAGTCAAGAATATAATTTATCTGCTCTTCGCTCAGCGGCTGGCCGGGGGTCGGTTTTTCAATGAGGTATTTAATGGCGTCGGCAGCGTCGCCCCACATATTTCCGTTCCAGAAAATTTCGCTTTTAAGCAGCAGGGCATTTTTGCTGTAATCGTCTTTCAGCAGTTCCAGAGCCTGAGCTTCGTTGCCGGTTCCGGACAGAGCTTTGGCGCGGACGATGCGGCGTTGCAGCTCAATGGTTTTCGGCAGGCCGGGCGTCTCCGTCCGGTCGAGAATGTCCAAAGCTTCGTGGTTTTGACCGTTAAACAGCTGGATTAATGCCAGACGGGAACCGAACGTCGCTTTTTCCAAAGCGGTCAATTCTCCGGTTCTTAACCGGGAATCGAGCAGTTCATATGCCCGGTCAAGCAAGTCAACCGCGACCAGACGGTCGGCCAGTTTTTGGATAATGGCATTGTAATGACGGCTTTTCGGCGGCAGCCAGTTGTAATCCTGATAAAGGGCCAAAGATTTTAAGGCACTCAAATTGTCGGCCTGATTATTAAGATAAATGTCTTCAATCAGTTTGACCATGCGGCGTTCGATTTTCGGCTTATCCACGGCGGGAGATATTTTTTCCAGGTTTTGCAGGGTGCGGAGCGCCTGATAGTAATCGAAATTGCGAACATACAAGTCGCTGAGGTCGCTGAGCAATTGTTTTTTGAACTCTATTTCGCCCCAGGCAAAGCGCAGCCCCTCCAGCTCGCGAATCGCTTTGGCAGGAGGAATAACGTTAAGGCGGATTTCCAAATCGGCAATTTTTTTGCGGGCAAGGGATGAATATTTGAGGTCGTTGCTGTTGGCCGCTTTGCGATATTCCTGAATGGCGTTGCGCGGATATCCCTGCATGAGGATTTTTTCCGCGGTCAGATAATTGACCAGCGGCATCAGGTTGCGCGGGGTATCCATGGTTTTCAGAATATCGATAAAGCTTTGGGCGGTGATGTCATCTCCGGCGGCGATTGCCGTAACCGCACCGACTTTGGCGATGGCACTGCGGATTTCCGGCGGGTAGTTGCGTACCAAATTGAGATAGCTGATTAATACGGCGTTGTTTTCCGGGGTAGGTTCCAGTGCCGAAGCAGCCAGCGTTCGCCAGAAAACGGCTTCGTTAATTTCCGGCAATCGTCCGAATGAGAAGTTTTCCAGAGCCTGTTCATAGCGTCCGGCCAGAAAATTGGCCACGCCCAGCAATCCGTGGAAACGTTCCGTTTCGGTCTCGGAAGCTTTGTCTGCAATCAGTTTGTTCAGAATATTCAGCGCATTGGTGCCCAGACCTTGAGAAATGTAGTATTTGGCCAATTCAAGTTTGGCGTTGTTTTTTTGCTCGTCTTCCGCTTTGATTATTTCCTGACGAAGCTGATCTTCCGCTTCGGCAAATGTTTTTCCGAGAAGCTCTTTGTTGAAGTCGGCGGACAGGCGGGCGATGCGGTTGTCAATCTGATTGAGCTGTTCCTGATGTTTGAGAAAGTCCAAATCGGGCGAAATGTTTAAACCGCGGCGGACAGCCTGAATGGTGTAACCGGTATTTCCCCGGCTGAGTGCAATGTCCAATGCGTCGGCATTAAGAGCCACACCCTGAATTGTCGGCAGCAGGGTTAAGTCGGGATAGCGGTATTCGTCTTTGATGCCCAGGCCGATGTCGGTGCTGGTTCCGGTGACGATCAGGTCTCCGACTTCCGGGTCAATAATCGAAACAACTTCTCCGGCTGCCGTGGAAGGGATAAACAGGTAAGGCTGATTGCTGACGTTGTATTGGGTATAAACCGGGAGGTCCTTGGTTTCTTCCGGCGCATCGCGGGTAAAAAGGTCAACAATCCACAGCAGTCCTTCCTTACGGACGGAAGCGTTGAGCTTGGTCTTGGGCAGAATGCGGAGAATGGCTGCTCCGGGATGGGGAATTTGCAAGACTTCATCGGCTACGGGAGCGGCCGCTTCCCGCAGGCTCTCAATATCCAGATTTTGCGGGTGGTCAAAAATAACCCAGATGTAATTGCCGCGGCGGAAAACGGAGAGGCCGACCGGCATATTCCAAGAGAAGCTTAAACTGGCGACCTGGTTGGGCTGGACCGGCGCAACCTGCGCCGAAGTCATGGCGGTTTGGAGCCGGGTCAGATTCTGATTACGAATATTTATCGGAGCCGTGGCTACCGGCGGCACTATTTCGGTGTTTTGTTGTTGCGGAAGGAGGCTGTTCTCCAGATCAAAAACAATTTTGTTTTCGTGTTCGAACGATTTTTTCAGTTTGGCCGGGAAAATGATGTCCAATCCGCCTTCAGGGTTAATCTGCTGGAGAACATATGCCGCTTTGCCGTAGTTTTCCAGTTTGGAAGTTTTGAGGTCCGGTCTTTTTTTGAATGAAACGGTTGTCGTTTCAGGGCCTGCCTTGACGATATATTCAGGTTTACGGCCGGGAGCAAATTCAAAGCTGAAGCGAGAAAAATCCTGGTGATTGCCGTAGTTGAGCAGCAGACGGTTGAGACGGCTGTCTATTCCCCTGTCTGCCAGTTCGCTGTCTTGTTTCCGCAATTTGATAATCAGATTGCCGTCGTTGCGGAAGTTTTGAACCGATAGCGGTTCTTTCAGCGTCAGAAGCATGCTCTTTTGATTGTTGGCGATGTTTGCGGCAGCAACCAGCGACGGAAGTTTTGCGGCAATATCCTGCAACCGGTCGGCCAGCGGGCGGCTGAAAGACAGATAGAGTTCCCTGTCTTTGCCTTCAATCGTATAATCAACATTATCGGCAAGAGGAAGGGTGATGATGGTTTCTTCCGCGGTACCGGTATATTGCGCAGTTTGGGCAAAGGTATCGAAACAGCTCAAAAAAACGGCGCTGCAGATTGTTGTCTGCAGAAAAAAACGAAATCTATGTTGCCGTTTGATTGTCAAGTTCTTTATCCGGGTTAAAAATTATTGCCTATGATTTTGTCGGTTATCTCTTTGGCTTTTTCCGCTTTCATTTGCGAGAGGATGGCCGAAGAGGTGGACGGTTTCATTTCTTTAAGCAGCGAGACGGTTACGTCAATGTCAAGCGTGTTGAAAATGCGAGCAGCATCTTTAGGTTTCATGGTTGAATAAACTTTGACCAAGGCGTTGATTTTAGCCCGTTCTTTATCGTTGTATTCTTTAATCAGTTTGCGCAGTCTTTGTTCATAATCCTGCAACTGTTTCAGCCGTTTATCAATTTCCTGCTCGGCAACTTTGAGCTGGACGGCTTTCTTGTCGATTTCGCGGCTGCGGATGTCAAGAGCTTCCCGACGTTCGGCCAGTTCCTGCAAAATCATGATTTCTGACTGGGTGAAGCCGGAGTTTGGGGTGGGCGTTCCGGCCGGCGTGTCGGAACCGACGGAATCCGAGGCTTCGAGAAGTTTATTCAAATCGGCGGTTTCTTTATTGTTTTTTTCTTCGGCCGCGGCGAGAGACTGGGAAATGCTGAACCTGTCGGCTGCGGGGTTTTTCAACATGTCGAAAAGGTTATTGATACGGACGGACAGCATTAACGTCGCCATAAAAATAACCATGGGCAAAATGCGAAAATGTTGTTTCAGTGTTTTAAACATGCGGCAAACCTTATTTAATAGAGCGCAGGGCTTTTAATAATTCCATTTCGGCGAGAGAACGCGAATCTTCGGCTTCTTCGTGCAGTGAAGATTTTGCTGTTTGCGGGGCAGAAGAATTTCCGGTTTTGATTTCCCGGCCGGCATGGATAACGTTTTCCAGACGGTCGGCCAGATTGTCGGCCCGTTCGTTGATGAAGGTTAAGTCATCTTTGAGATTTTTGGCGCTGTCAATAACCTCTTTCAAGTCTTCCGACGAATGTTCGGTAACCGATTTCAGTTTCGGAATGGAGTTTTCGGCCTTGTTGGTGGCTTCGTTGAGGGAAGAAATCAGCTGTGACAGGCTTTTCTGGTTCTGGCGGAGCAGACTCAGATTCTTATTCAGCTTATAAGCGTAAATAATGGTGGGGATCAGCAAAATGATAATGCTCAGATTTATGATTAATTCCAAACTATCCATTTTTTTCTGCCTTGCCTTGAATCTTGATGACAACGTTTTCCTCTTTGCGTCCCATGGAGCCGGTGAACAGCGGCACGTCGCCGCAAAGGACGGTGACATCGTCGTGGGGATACATGTCAAGCGGGAGGAAAGACCCTTTGTCCCATTTGGCAATTTCGCCGAGGGTAATCATTTTTTCTTTGAGAATGGCCTGCAATTCGACGTCGGTTTCCCACAGCTGTTCAATCAGGTGGTTTTCCCAGATGGCGTCACGGCCGTAGCGTTCACCCATAAACATTTGGAGCAGCAGGTCGCGGATGGGTTCCAGCGTGGCATAGGGAATCATCAGATCGATTTTGCCGCCGCGGTCTTCCATGTCTATCCGCAGGCGGGCAACAATGACCGCGTTGGACAAGCGGGAGATGGTGGCAAAGCGGGGATTGGTTTCCAGCCGGTCGTAACTGAACGTGACTGAGGTGATGGGGTCAAAGGCGGTAGAGAGGTCGGCCAGAATGAGATCGATCATGTCTTTGACCAGATTGAGTTCAATGGTGGTGTAAGGGCGCCCTTCAATGCGCATGGCCGCGGTGCCGCGCCGTCCGCCGAGCAGAACGTCAACAATCGAATATACCAGCGAGGAGTCAAAAGACATCAGCCCGTAGTTGTCCCACTCTTCGGCTTTGAAAACGCCGAGCAGGGTCGGCAGGGTGAGCGAATCGATATATTCGCCGAAGCGCATGGATTCAATGTTGTCGAGCGAGACTTCGACGTTATCCTGCGTGAAGTTGCGCAGCGAGGTGGCCATCATACGGATAAGACGGTCGAAAACGATGTCAAGCATCGGCAGTCGTTCGTATGATACCATGGAAGAATTTAAAATAGCCTGGACGCCGGTTTTCATAGTGTAGCCGTCGTCTTCCCCTTCCTTGTCGGCAGAATAGCCGAACAGGGTATCAATTTCTTCCTGATTCAGAATTTTGGAATCGCCGTCGCCGGAAGCGGAAGCCGCATTGCCGCGGTCACGAACCTCAATCATGTCCGTCCAGTCTTGATTCTTTTCTTCCGGGGCGTTTGCCGGAGCGGGATTGTTTTCTTCAGCCACTTTTCAGTCCTCTTTTAATTATTTTTCTGAATATCAAAGGTTTTGAAATTCAGGTTGGATACTTTAACCGGGGCAGTCAGCAAATTGATGCGGTAAAGCAGCTCTTCCTTGAGATTGTACAATCCGTCAGAGCCGCTGATTTCATCCGGCGTCAGTTCGACAATGTGAGCCAGCAGGGTGTCGTTAATCCGCGGAAGCATGGCTTCGATTGTCTTTATATCATCGACCGAGGATAATTCAATGCTGATTTTTACTTTGACGTTTGATGACGTTTCGGCAGATGAGCGCAAGCGGACGGACAACTCGGGAAGCGTGTAAAAAACGGTTATTTTTCCGGCGTCTTCGCCTTCACCGGCAGTTGTTACAATACTGAAATCGCCTTCGCCGCCGAGGTGGTCCTTGCGAGTGAAGACGGTGATAAAACTGACTGCCAGGCCGATGACGACAATAACCGGCACAACGTAAATTAAAACCTTTTTTTTGTTAAAAGGTTTAATCTGCAGTTCTTCGTCTTCGGCTTTGTCGAAGCTTTCGTCTGGTTTGACCATAGTTTTCCCCATTCTTAAACTATTCTCACAGACATTCTACATTATTAATTTTATTATTAAACATTAAAAAGCGACTTATTAAACGGATTTAAGGTTTTAAGCCTCCGGTGAGAGGTTTTTTTCTGATTTTAACCAATAATTATCGAATAAAAGAGTAGAATTAGGCGAATTGGAGTAATCGGGCCGCGGTTGGGCGGATTTTTATGTTACAGATATGTTAAATTTGCAGTGGATTAAAGGCTTAACCATAGCAAAAACAGGTGTTTTATGGTAATATAAAAGAGACGCGAAACGGCCAAATAAGGTGCAATGTTATGTATGTTTGGGTATTGTTGGCGACATTTATTGCGATGTTGTATGCCTTTAATCTGTCAACCAGGGAAGATATGCGCTCCCTGTACACGGTTCCGCAGGCAGAATCGGTTGTGGCCAAAATCGTTACCCAGCATCGGGCAGCCCGGCAATATATGAAAGACCATCTGCCGCCGGATAACGGGACGACGACGATTTCCTACTATCCCGGCGAAATTAAGATTGATGACTTGCAGTATTATCTGCCGTACGGTTTTGAACGTGACAGCGAATATACGTCGCTGATTTATTGTCTGGACAGGGAAAGCACCAATCTGTCGCAGGCGGTGCCCGGGTGTTCCGCAACCGGAGCCAGCTGCTGCAATGATCCGAAAACGGTGGCTTATCTGGTGACTTTCGGCTGTGTGCCGTCGCGGTGGCGGAATATTTTTACCGGAAAGCCGGACAATGACTTGCTGAAAGCGATGGAACGTGTGGTGGGGGCCGGCTCCGACTTCGGTTATGCCGACAAATCAGATGCCAGCCGCTGGGCAGCAACGGAAACGGTTAAGTCAACCATGGCAATCCGCGGGCGGGAGGTGACTTATACCTCTATTCCGCAGTATATAATTTCCAACAGTTTGGACGGGGTCGGAAACAAGTCGTTCAACAAGGTTTGCGTCAATAACAAAAACTGTCCTTACTGTTTGATTTATATGACCTCTTATCACTAGGAAAACGGGGAGAAAAACAATGCAAAAGCAATTAAAGTCAAAATTAAACGAGCTCGGCAGCTTGATGATTGAGGCTATGGCAATGTTGGCCCTCATTTCCATGGTGACGCCGATTTTGTATAAAAAGTCCGCCGAACGAACGACTGAGCTGCAGGATATTAACGCGGCGAGCGAGGTGCGGGCGCTGATTAAGTCGCTGGACGATTATGTCAGCGACCACTATGATGATATTATTCAGGGTAAAAAGGTGCAGCAGAACTGTAATACGGCCGAAGTGAATTACAGTGATATGATTGCAACATCAGGGCAATCTACGCAGAAGAAAACAATTAACATCAACCATTTTTGCGAATATCTGCCGTACGGTTTTCTGGATAAAAGTAAAAATGCACAAGATTCCAAGACTTTCAGCAAAAACTATCAGGTGGTTTTGAAAAAAGTTGACGGCGGTGACGGCCGGAAGAGAGTGGTTACCGCGTTTTTGATTACCGAACCGAGTGACGGCGGGACTTTCCCGAAACTGCGCGCTTCCCGTATTGCGTCAATGATCGGGAGCAACGGCGGTTATATTAACGTTGCCAATAATGTTGCTTCGGCGATGGGTACCCAGGGTATTTGGAGTGTAGATAATCTGAATACTGATTTGGGAATTGCCGCCAATAAGGTGAAAGACGGAGCGATTATTGCCTCTTCGGTACAGGGAATTGCCGCGCAGGGCGGTGTGGATAATGAAAACGTGCTGTATCGCAAATGGCGCAGCAATCGTGAGTTAAATACAATGGAAACGACGTTGCTGATGGGTGCAAATGCGGCGCAGGGACAAAATATTATCAATGTAAACCAGATGATTATCGAGGCAGGGCGGCCGGGAAATTTTGAAACCGGAACGTCAGAGGCGGATCATGCTCTGTATGTTAAAAAAGGCTGAGCAACGATTAAGGGCGGTATTAAGGCCGCGGATGCTTTGTTTACGGTGGATACGGCAGGTAAGACGACGGCTGTGGAATTTGTGGCCGGCAATTTTGACGCCAAGCAGGATTTGTTAAAACTCGGCGATGCCTTTACGGCAACCAACAGCGGACTGACGGTAAAATATAACGGCGGCACTTGGGGAGATGAAACAGGTGTTACTGATGCTCCGGTTAATATTAATGCCAATACCAAAATAACCGGAAATCTGCATGTGACCGGAAATGAATATGTCGGCGGTAATTTGAGAGTTAAAGGTACGATTGATGCCGATAAACTGCATGCGCGGACACAATTGACCGTCGGCGGTACGCCGTCTGCCCCGACCAATGCAGTGGTTACGGAAACCAGCTCCGTCTTTAAACAGCCGGATTTCCGAATTGGCGGTACCAATAAAAATGATGCCCGTTTGTTTACCAATGCGACAGAATCTGTTTTGCGCGGCGGAACCGGCGGCTTGCTGTTGGATTCTTCGCATAATGTGACAATGCAAAGCGCAGCAGCCGGAGGCATTACGGTAACAGCAGGTTCCGGGCATTTAAATATGAGTTCGACCGGACAAGTAAATATTACCAGCGGTACGCCAGATGCTTCTCCGATTTCGCTGAATGATCAGATGATGAAATTAATGAGATCAACCAATAAGATTGAATCAATCATTAATTCTTATCGTATCGCGACGTCTGCCGGCGGTGATACGCAGGCCTTTATCAATCCGGGCGGCAAACAGCTGTTGACTAAAAATATGAAGTTACAGGTTCAAGATCCAAAAGGCGGTGATATCTTGGTGGTTGACCCGCTGACACAGGATAAAGGGGCTGCGACCATGAAAGGCAAGCTGACTGTAACCAATACGGATGCAACGAAACTGTTTCAGGTTACGCCGAATAACCAGACGGAAGATGTTTCGACCGTTAATGTCAGCAATGATTATCTGCGGGTAAACCAGTTAAAAGACGGAACCAAGGTTTTAACGGTTGATACGACGGCAGCATTGAAGGCTGATACAGAAGCAAATAAAGGGCCGGTTTATGTCCGCAAGGGAGTTATGGAGCTGGCAACAAACACCGGTACGACGGCCAGAGATTTGTCTGAACATCAGGGGTATGTCAAAGCCGACCGTTTTGTTGATAATAAAGGGTTGGATACATCGGCTCTGAGCAAACCGACAGATTTGGGAGTTTCTTTTGTTCAGCAGGGGGCTGCCGGAGCCTATGACTATTATCAGGTTAATCCGGCTTACACTTCGGTGATGCATGATATTAAACTGACGACCCGCGGCGGGGCTCGGTTGAGCGACATTCTGCCTGACTTCATCAATAAAGGAATTTATATTGTTGATAATACCTATAAAGCAGATGCAGTCGGTGATTCCTGGGCCAAGCGGGATGCCAACGGCTATCATACCGGCGGGTTTAATCCTCTGACGGCTTTTTCCGACTGCGGGACAACTCACTCCTGCGAGGTCAGTCCGTGGGCCGGTTTTGTGCCGGCACCGCAATGTCCGCCGGGATATATGAAAGTTATTACGTTAACGCCGGCAACGTTTTCGATGGCTCAGGCGGGTATTCCGGGGCCGATTACGACAAAGAAACCGGACTTGATTATTGACTATAACGTTCGTGATCCGAACGAATATGTGGAGGGTGATACCGGGACGCATTACTATAATAAGTCTTCTTATGTAACGACGGCGCCGACTCCGCTGTATTTCCAGAAGAACACCTGGCTGCGTTCAATGGTTATTCCTTATTTGACCGGTTCGAACAGTTCGACTTTCCGTGGCTGGAGTACGGCAATGGGCTTTATTTATCCTTATACTTATTATAAGAAATATATTGATTTACTGGGACTGACGGTCGATACCAGCGGCGGTGCAAACAAAACGGTTATTTGGAATCTGTTTCCGGTTTATAACCAGACGCTGGAGGGCTATGCAACGGTTTATTGCTACTTTAACCGCAAAGAATCGGTTTGGAATGAGACTTTGGTTGATAAAGACTATGACCAGCTGAATAACTGGCGGGCGGTTTACAGTAAAGGCAATACCAATTATAATAAGCGTCTGAATGATCCGACGCTGGGTTATACCGACCCGTGGTAGGACCAGCAAGAAAAAACACCCCGCTGCAGCGGGGTGTTTTCTTATGAACAGCCGGTTTATATTTTTAAGGTAATGTTTAAATATTTTCGTTATACTGATTTTATCAGCAAGGAGATTAAGATGATGAAGATGACAGCCTTATTGACCGCAGCTTTAATGTCTTTGGGATACGGGGCATATGATGCCAAAGCCCAGGCCACTTATTTCGGCGATGAGCCGGAGGGTGTGCAGTCGTTTCAGCAGGACAAAGACGCCTGGCGTCGCAAAGACGGAAAAAGGCTGCAGATTCTGCAGGGAATCAGCGATTCAATCGGTCAGGCGGCACTGGCCAACATTACCGGGGCGGAGCAGGTGTTTTGTTATCAGATAACCAGCCGTCCGAACAATTACAGCGGCTATACGATTAACGGCATGGTCGTCACCGGTTTTTGCGGCGTGGTGGCTCCCCAGTTGCAGGAAACGATTAAAGAGCAGTTTTTTTCAACGGCGGACAACATTGATTTTGTTAATTCAGAAAAATGCATTATTAAGCCGAAGATTATGATTCGCTGGGTCAGAGGGGTGGATTTTACGGATATGCTGATTTCGGCTCCGTGCTATTCTTATTCCATTTTTTACGGCGGCAAAGTGAGAACCTTTAATTTCCGCCCGGGGGCCGAGCTGGTGGATGCCATGGTTGACGCTTTTAAAGATTTGACGGTGCCGTTTGTTTCTCCGGCGCTGCTTAACCAACTGCTTCCGGTCGGGGTTCCGCAGACGAAAGAGCAGCAGGAAATCGTCAAAGAGCAAAGCGGGCCGATACGCAAATGGGAACAGCCCAAGGCGCAGCCGGTTCAGGAAAAGAAAAACAAGGGCTGGAACAGCCTCAAATTCGGGGTGTGATTTTGTTGCTTGATTCAGCGGGAGGACGGAAAGGGCGTCCTCCCGCTTTTTGTGAAAAGATTTGGTCTTGGGTCAGGGCAGGTAAACGACCTGATTGAAAACATTTTCCAAAAAGAAGAGAGATATAAAGCAAATGACGGCGGAGATGACCGGCGTGGTGAACCAGCCGAGCGCAATGCGCGCCAGCAGACCCCAGCTCATGTTGTGGCCGCCTTTGGCAAGGCCTATTCCCATAACGGCGCCGATAACCGCCTGCGAACTGGAAACCGGAACCAGCGGCAAAGCGGGCAGACCGCGGGAAAGCAGAAACTGTTCCAGCCCCTGTGAGGCGAAGATGAAAAGGACAATCGACTGGGAAATAACAACAATCCAAGCGGCAACAGGGGTCATTACCATAATTTTTTTGCCGATTGTGCGCATGATCTTGTGGGAACGGGTGAAAATGCCGACGCTGACGGCAAGGCTGCCGATCAGAAACAAAAGCTGAGTGCCGCTGAGGTGCAAATATTTGAGGGAGACGCTTTGCAGCGGATTGGCGTCAACAAAAACGCCCATGACATTGCCGATGTTGTTTGAGCCTAAGGCATAGGCGCCGAAAGCACCTGTTATGATAAGGGCAATGCGAGTGTAGCTGTCCTGGCGCAGCAGGTGAATGCGCGAATGTTTGAGCCAAAAACGAATCAGCCAGTAAAGCAAAATGGCGATAATGCCGGCCAGCAGCGGGCAGAGAATCCAAGTGCTGACAATCTGGGAAAGAATGCCGTAGTCGGTTTCTTTTCCGCTGTAAAAGTTCCAGCCGATGATCGCGCCGACGATGGACTGAGAGGTGGAAACGGGAATGCCGCTGTTGACCATCCAGTAAACGGTGAGGGCTGCGGCGCAGGCGCACATAAACGAACCGGCAATGGCATTGACGGCGCCCAGTTCAACCAGAGTGGTGCTGGCGCCGCCGCCGGAAAAAACGGCGCCCAGCATGACGAATACGGAGGCAATGACGGCCGCGGTACGGAAACGAACCATTTTGGTGCCGACGGCAGTGCCAAAAATGTTGGCGGCGTCGTTGGCACCCAATGACCACCCCAGAAACAGGCCGCTGCTTAAAAAAATAAAAAAGGAATAGTCCATTCCGTTTCTCCGCTAGATATCACGCTTGATAGTGAAAATCAGCAATTCGTCGATGCAGTCTTCGGCAATGTCGGCGATGTCGGCAACTTCTGTAATCAGGTTGCTGAGCTGGAGTTTGTTGGCCAGCGGCAGTTCCGAGTCAAAAATCGCTTCTTTCATATGACCGGAGGTTAAATCGGTTTCATGTTCCATAAAATAGACTTTCTGCGAATAGTCGCGGACGGTGCTGATGTCTCGAAAGAAAGCCCGTGAAGCGATTGCCAGGTTTTCGCAGCAGTCGGTTACCTGGTCGCAAAGTTCAAGCATGCGGATGTGGTATTCGGCAGGAAAATCAGGGCGCTCAATATAAAAGCGGTAGCAGACTTCGTCAAATTTATTGATAACCTTATCGAGATTTTCAACCAGATTCAGCACATCGGCGCGAAGGTCGGGAATCAGGTTCTGTTCGTAAAGCCGGCTTTCAATGTCACGGCGGGTGATGTCGGCGTCGTGTTCTATCTGTTTGATTTGTTTGTTGAGCTTTTTGTATTCGTCGCTGCGCTGTTCGGCCAGATAAATGCGGATGGCTTTTTTGAAAGTCATGGCAGCGTCAATGATTTTATCGTGGAAGAGGTCTATTTTGCTTTCCAGTGATTTGGTTTGCGAAAACAGCGACAGCTTGACGTGAAACATTCTTCTTTTTCCTTATCCTGAACAGTTTGCCATAAATTATAACCGCTAATTATGAAAAAAGTTTTAGCGGAAGAGATATTTATTTAGCAAATATAATTATATTTCTCTTGTAAATATATGGGAGATTGGCTAGATTATATGATGTTTTAATTATAATTCGAAACTTAAGGATACAACTATGAACAAATTGAATTCAATTTATGTTTCCATTCTGGCTCTGGTTGTTGCCATTGCAGCTCTGGTTATGTGCATCATGTGCTGCAACAACAAACAGTCCGTCAGCGTTGAACAGGCTTTGCTGGATAATCCGGAAATGATTGTCAATGCAATGCAGAAATATGAAGAAAATATGCGTGAACAGGCTTTGGCCGGCGCTCAGAAATTGATTGACGCCAATATTGAAGACGTCAACAATGATGCCAATACCCCGTTTGTCGGCGCGGCCGATGCGGAAAAGGTCGTTGTTGAATTTTATGACTATTCCTGCGGCTACTGCCACAGACTGTTCCCGGAACTCAAAGCCGTTATGGCGAACAACGGCGATGTTAAATTTGCGTTCAAACCGTTGACTTTCGTTTCTCCGATTTCCGAATATGCTGCTCGTGCCGCTTTGGCTGCCAACAAACAGGGCAAATTTATCGAAATGCACAATGCCATGTTTGAATTCGGCGGTCAGCTGACCGAAGCCGCGATTGATGAAATTGCCGGCAAACAAGGTCTGGATATGGAAAAATACAAAGCTGACCTGAATTCTCAGGCGGTTTCCGATGAACTGGCCGCAGTCAGCGAACTGGCTAACAAGATTCAGATCAACGGTGTTCCGGCTCTGGTAGTTAACGGTAAAATGGTTCAGACTCTGGACGGTTCCGTTATTCAGGATGCGCTGAACAAATAGTTCTGAACGGAAATTAAAAAAAAAAGGGAGTTTTAAACTCCCTTTTTTTATGTCTGAGCGAATGATTAATATTTGCGGTCAATGATGTATTGGGCCAGAGCGCTGAGATTTTCGGCTTTGTCTCCGAAAATGGCGATGATCTGCCGGGCTTCGTCGATAAGTTGCCGGGATATCTGTTTGGCATTGTCAAGGCCGTACAGCGTGACGAAAGTGACTTTTCCCTGAGCCGCGTCTTTGTTCAGGGTTTTGCCGACCAATTCCTGCTCGCCCTCAACGTCAAGAATGTCATCGGCAATTTGGAAAGCGATGCCGATTTTGCGGGAATAGTCAATCAAAGCTTGGCGCTGCTGCGGAGAGGCTTTGCCGAGGATGGCTCCGGCTTCGCAGGCATAGCGGATTAAACGGCCGGTTTTCATCTCTTCAATATGCTTAATCAGGGCTTCGGCATCGGTTGAGGCGGGAAGCTTTTCCGCATAGAGATCAAGCATCTGGCCGGCAATCATGCCGTCAAAGGCTCCCGCGCCGTTGGCCAGCAGGCTGATGAGTTCGCAACGGGTTTCGGCATCGGCGGCAGTTTGCGGCGCGCTTAAAATTTCAAAGGCATAAGTCAGTAATCCGTCGCCGGCCAAAATGGCGGTAGCCTCGTCAAACTTTTTGTGACAGGTCGGTTTGCCGCGGCGGAGGTCGTCGTTGTCCATGGCCGGCAGGTCATCGTGCACGAGAGAATAGGAGTGCAGCATTTCCAATGCGACCGCCGTACGCAGGGAAGAGGAAAAATCAACACCGAAGAGGCGGGCCGTTTCATAAACCAAATAGGGGCGCAGTCGTTTGCCGCCGTTGGTAACGGCATATTTCATCGCTTCGACGACGCGTTTTTCAGGGCCGTCAGGCAAAGAAAAGAAATCCGGCAGACGGCGGTTAAACTGTTCGGAATATTCGGCAATAACCGTTTTGATATCATTCATTACTGTTCGTCCATAGCTGCCAGCGGAGCCGTTTTGATTTCTCCGTCCGGCGCGATTTCAATTTTTTCGATCTTCAGCTGGGCCGCCTGAAGTTTCTGTTCGCAGAACTGTTTGAGTTTAACGGCCTGTTCATAAGCCGTGACGGCGTCATCAAGCTTAATCCGTCCGCTTTCAAGTTCGCGGACAATGTTTTCAAGTTTAAGCAGGGCGTCTTCAAAGCTCAGCCCTTGTAAATCTTCGTCTTTCATTTGTCCTCCTCTTTGGTTTACGGCAATTTTATTATATTCGCCGGGGAAAGGCAACAGCAATATAGCCGATGTGACTAAAGGCTAAAGTCTATATAGCTCTTAGTTGTTCTATAACTCCCAATCTATTGAATTTTATGCTAAATTAGAAGGAGTTAAAGGAGGAAGAAAATGAAAAATCTGGCTATTACGCAAGGAGCGGCAATGTTAAAGGCTTTGGGCAACCAGAAACGGTTGGAAATTCTTTATCATCTGTCGGGCAAAGAATTGAACGTGGGTGAGCTGGAAAAAATGGTTGATCTCAGCCAGTCGGCATTATCGCAGCATCTGGCGGTTTTGCGGAACAACGGAATTGTTAAAACCCGCCGTTCGGCACAGACAATTTTCTATTCAATCCGCAGTGAAACGGCGCTTAAGCTGATTAATCTGCTGGACAGGCTTTATAATAAGCCGTATCAAAACGGCGAGTGCTAGGCGGAAACGTCCGCAACGGGCGTAATGCTGACACAATGTTTAATGTTGTCGTAGCGGATGCTGAGTTTGCCGTTGCGCAGTTCAATCGCCCGGTTGCCGAACAATTCTTTGCGCCAGCCCTTTAAAATCGGATTGTTGCGGTCTTTAAACGTGGCAAAACGTTTCAAATCGTCATCAGAAGCAATGAGTTTGGCAACGACGCCGCTTTCCTGGCTGGTGAGTTTCAACAAAAGTTTCAACAGTTCATGAAGGCCGGCTGCGCCTTGGGGCAGGGGCCTTTCTTTCGGCAGTTTGACATATTGCGATGCCGGAATCTGACGGGCGGCATTGAGGACTTCGATTATTTCGTTTCCGAGTTTTCCGGTTGCGACTTCTTTGCGCATGTTGCGTATTTGTTCCAGCTCTTCTATTGAGGTCGGGCAGAGTGCGGCAATGTTGAGCAGAAGGTCGTCTTTAATGACGTTTTGCCGCGGGGTATCTTTGCGTTGGGCCCGGCTTTCGCGCCAGGCCGCCAGTTCTTTCAGAACGGTCAGCATTTTGGGATTATGGGAGCGGTGTTTGATTTTTTGCCAGGCGTCCTGAGGGTTAACGGTATAGGTTTCCGGATTTTTCAGGATTTCCGCTTCTTCATCCAGCCAGTGGATGCGTCCGTTCTGTTTTAATTGTTCGCGCAGAGCCTGATAAACGTTTACCAGGTGGGTGACATCGCTCAGAGCATAGCAGAGCTGGCTTTTATCGAGCGGTCGGATAGACCAGTTGGACAGACGGGATGATTTGTCGAGCTCAACGTCACAGATTTTTTTGACCAGCGTTTCATAACTGACGGAATCGCCGTAGCCGCAGACCATGGCGGCAATCTGAGTGTCAAAAAGCGGTTCGGGAATAAAGCCGGTCAGCATGTAAAGAATTTCGATGTCCTGGCGCCCGGAATGGAAAACTTTGGTGATGCCGGGGTTTTTCAGCAATTCGACAAAGGGGGAAAGGTCCAATCCCTCTGCCAGCGGATCGATAACGGCAGCGTCATCCGCAGCTCCGACCTGAATCAGGCAGAGTTTTGCATAATATGTTTTTTCGCGCAGGAACTCCAAATCAATGGTGATAAATTCCCGGTTTTGTAAACTGTGGCAAAATTCTGTCAATGCCGCCGTCGAATCAATTACTTTCATAGATAAGCCCAACCGTCTTCCTTTCTAAAGTTTTTTGTACTGTGAAATAATTATAGTTCCTGTTATTTAATATTGTTTTAATGGCGGTGCAACAGAAAAATCTGTTTCGCAAAATTTTAAAAAAAAGACTTGCACTTTTGTCTAAATTGGGATATAGGAAAACTCATACTTTCTATTATTTGAGATATATTACATCAGATACAGGCCTGTTGCGTGGTTAACTTCAGGTTTTTGTGACAACCAAAAATTATTGTTAAATTTTCAAAAAGTTCAAGCTTTATGGAAACAAGTAAAGTTAAGAGATTTATCTTCGCACCGAAGAATGAATCTTTGAAAGCAGCTCTCGAGAGCCAGTCAAACAACGTGCGTAAATCTGTTTATCTTTCGCCTTACAGCGAAGAAGAGTTTATGCGTATCCGTGTCCGCAACCATTCGAACACGACGCAGGGCATTTGCCGCGCTTTGGCACACCGCGTTTCACCGATTACCTATTATAAGCTTCATGCTTACGGTCACGGTGACGAATTGTGTTCTGCCGTTGTCGGAACCATTCGCGTTGAGAACAAACCCTACGACGAAGTGGTTCAAACGGTGAAAAAAGTGCTGGACGAAGTTCGGGCAGAGAGCAAGATTTTCCTTAAACTCAAGGTTTCGGACATTCTTGCCAAAGACGAGACGCCGTGGGTGGAAGTTTTCTGCTCCAAAAACCGCCGTTTGACCGTGGAACAGTGGCAGCCGCAGCTCGCTAAAGTCGCAGCAGCATTGGGTGCCGAGCTTGTTCTCTGGGATGCCGAGATCCGCGAAATGTAGTTTCTTTTAAGCCAGAAAAAAGAAATTTAAAGAGTTGGTGTGTGAACACCGACTCTTTTTTTATGTCCGGCAAGGGAGGAAAATAAATCGGTTTGGCGGCGTTTGCGGTTAAAAGCCTGCTCTTTTATGCGCTTTTCCGGGTGATAGCGCGTTTAAGGACTTGCCAAGCCGGGAATTTGGTTCTACAAATAGAGAGTTTTTTAATTAAACGTATGAGGTTTTTATGAATCAATATCGAACACATACCTGCGGGGAACTGCGGGAAGCGGATGTGAATAAGACCGTGACTTTGGCGGGTTGGATTCACCGTAAACGGAATTTGGGCAATCTCTGCTTCGTGGATTTGCGAGATCACTACGGCATTACACAGTGCGTTGTGGACAGTTCTTCCGATTTGTTCGATAAACTCAACGATATTCGCGTGGAAAGCGTTATCGGTGTAACCGGCAAAGTTCTGCATCGCGAAAGCGTCAACAAAAATATGCCGACCGGCGACATTGAAATCAAGGTTGAAGCCGTGGAAGTTTATTCCCGGGCGGAAATGCTGCCTTTTCAGGTGGCGATGGAAGACGACGCGCCGGAAGAACTGCGTTTGAAATATCGTTTTCTTGATTTGCGCAAAGAGCGCATTCATCAGAATATTATGCTGCGTTCAAAAGTTATTGCCGCGATGCGCCGTTTGATGGTTGAACAGGGCTTTACCGAGTATCAGACGCCGATTTTGACTGCCTCTTCGCCGGAGGGTGCGCGCGATTTTCTGGTGCCGTCCCGTATTAATCCGGGCAAATTTTACGCGTTGCCGCAGGCTCCGCAGCAGTTCAAACAACTGCTGATGGTCGCCGGTTTTGACAAGTATTTCCAGATTGCGCCGTGTTTCCGCGATGAAGATCCGCGTGCCGATCGTTCTCCCGGAGAGTTCTATCAGCTGGATATGGAAATGTCTTTTGCCACGCAGGAAGATGTTTTTAAAGTCATTGAGCATGCCATGGGCGGCGTTTTTAACGAATTCGGCGCCGGAAAGAAAGTTGATCAGGCTCCGTTTATGCGTATTCCTTTCCGGGAGGCAATGCTGAAATACGGTTCGGATAAACCTGATTTGCGCAATCCGCTGATTATTCAGGAAGCAACCGCGCTGTTCGGCAATTCCGGTTTCGGCGTATATGACGGCAAAGTTGCCGAAGGCGCAAGCGTACGGGCCATCGTTGTGCCGGGAATTGCAGACAAGCCGCGTTCTTTCTTTGATAAGCTGGATGCTTTTGCCAAAGAAAACGATATGGGCGGCATGGCTTATATTGCTTTTGCCGAAGGCGGAGCCAAGGGAATTGCCAAGCTGCTGAGCGCCGAGAAATTGGCAGAAATCAAACAAACGCTGGGGGCTAAAGACGGCGATGCCGTGCTGTTTATGGTCGGCAGCGGTTTGAAACTGGACAAGTTTGCCGGCAAAACCCGCTTAAAACTGGGCGAAGATTTGGATTTGAACGAGAAAAACGTTTTCCGCATCTGCTGGGTGGTTGATTTTCCGTTTTATGAGGAAAATGAAGAAACCGGCGCAGTTGAATTTTCGCATAATCCGTTCTCAATGCCTCAGGGAGGTATGGACGCCCTGTGCAACAAGAAACCGCTGGATATTCTGGCTTATCAGTATGACCTGGTTTGCAACGGTGTGGAACTGGCTTCCGGCGGCGTTCGCAACCATGAGCCGGAGATTATGTATAAGGCGTTTGAAATTGCCGGTTATAACAAAGAATTTGTGGACAGCAAATTCGGCGGCATGATTAATGCTTTCAAATACGGGGCTCCGCCGCACGCCGGCTGCGCTCCCGGAATTGACCGGACGGTTATGCTGCTGCTGGATGAGCCGATTATCCGCGACGTTATTCTGTTTCCGTTGAACGGCAAAGCACAGGATCTGATGATGCAGGCGCCGAACTTCGTGACAGAAAAACAGCTGGAAGAACTGCATATCAAGATTGTTCCGGCAGAAGACAAGAAATAACGAATTTAAGGGCTTTTCCGGAGAAAAGCCCTTGTTTGTTCCAATATGTATCAGGAAGAAGACAATGAAAAAGTTTTGGTTGAGTTTGACTGTTCTCATCATGTTGTCGGCGTGCAAATCGGTGACTTTTAACGATTTAAATGTTCAGATGCCGAATGCGAATCTGCTGCCGCCGCTGAATACGGAAGTAGACAGGGAAAGTGTCCGCGACAGTTTTGACGTTCAGTATTCGGGGAGTTCTTCCCGTTCGGGCTATACGGATGCCAGCGGCTGGGGCGGAAGCATTGACAGCGTTAATATCGTGCGCAAGCGCGACCGGCGGATGCGCGACATGATAACTTTGTTTGACCGCAATGCGGCCAATGTGTCGCAGGCTTACGGCGAACGCAAGGGAACAATTAAGCTGCGGGTGACCAACAGCAGTGTTTACAATTCCGGGCTTTATTATGCCGTTCCCTCGATTTTGAGTCTGCATACGCTGAATTTGCTGGGAATGCCGTATCTGTATGCAAATACGGATTTGGAGACGGAAGTTTCGATTTATGACCGCAGCGGCGATTTGGTCTGGAAAACAACGGTGGTCGGGCATGGTGAGGAAGTGGTAGCCATGTATTATGGCTATAATGAGGAAGAAGCTCATGTCATGAGCAGCATTCGGGCGATGAAAGATGCACTGGCTAAGGTTAATATGAATATTGCCAATGATTTTCAAATGATTAAAAAAGGTTTGCAATAAAATGCAAAAAAAATAAAAAAATCTTTTGACATTCATAAAAAAATGGCTTAAATATCAGCATCAGTTTGATGCCTCGTCGTCTAACGGTAGGACACGACACTCTGGATGTTGGTATCTTGGTTCGAATCCAGGCGAGGCAGCCATAAAAAAGCACCCTTAACAGGGTGTTTTTTTATATTCAAATTTCCGAGAAAATATGCGGCGGCAGATTTTTTTGTTAACGCTGTTTTTATCTTTGTTGCGGCATACTATATTATACCTGTATTCCCAAGTGAAAATCAGAAAAAGAAAGGCTTTACAATTTCAGTTGTGAGGACTAGATTGTGCGGCCGAGAGGTGAGTAAAGATGATTAAGGATATGACGGCCGGTTCGCCGATTAAGCTGATAATGACTTTTGCGGTTCCGGTTTTAATCGGAAATATTTTTCAGCAACTGTATAATATTTCGGATATTCTGATTGTCGGACGTTTGCTCGGTGTAGAGGCATTGGCGGCAGTCGGCGTGTCGGCGCCGATTTTTATGGTGCTGCTGATGATAGTTTTCGGTTTTACCGGCGGTTTGACGGTGATTACGGCGCAGCGTTTCGGAGCCAAAGACGTGTCGGGCGTGCGTGCTTCGGTGGTGCACAGCCTGATTGCCAGTACAATATTGAGTCTGGCGATGACCGGGCTGACGTTGTTTTATTTGCCGCAAATCCTGCATTTGATGAATGTGCCTGAGAATATTTGGGACAATGCTTACCGTTTCTTGTTTGTTTTGTGTTCGGGGCTGGTTCTGGTTGTCAGCTATAACCTCCTGTCCGGATTTATCCGGGCTTTGGGTGACAGCAAGACACCGCTTTATTTTCTGATTTTTTCAACGGTGCTCAATGCGCTGCTGAATCTGGTTTTGGTTTATTTTACGGGGCTCGGCGTCGTCGGTTCGGCTTTGGGAACGCTGACGGCGATGACTATTTCGGTCGTTTTATGCGTGATTTATATCGGCCGGAAGTTTCCGATACTGCGTTTGCGGCGTACGGACTGGGTTTATAATCCGGCCTTTATGCGCGAGCATTTGTATGTTGCTGTGCCGATGGCTTTGCAGTTTTCGGTCATTGCACTTGGACTGATTATTATTCAGACGGTTTGCAACTCGTTTGGTTCCGATACTATTGCCGCTTTTACCTCGGCTTTGAGAATCGAACAGCTGGCAACGTCGCCGCTGGTTGCTTTGGGGTTTGCCTTGGCGACTTATACGGCGCAAAACTTCGGAGCCGGAAAAATCGGCAGAATCCGCCGCGGAGTGGTGCGCAGTTCTTTGGTTTCGGTTTTGTTCAGTATTTCCGTTGCTTTACTGGTGCGCTTTGTCGGCGAAGATATGATCGGGGTCTTTATTAAAGGCGAAAAACCGGAGATTATTGATATCGCCAAAGGGTATTTGGACATTTCGACTTTGTTCTATGTCTTTTTGGGGCAGATTTTTATTTTCCGCAATACGTTGCAGGGAATGGGGCAATCGGTTATTCCGATGGCGGCCAGTATCGTTGAATTGGTTATGCGTTCCTTTGCCGCGGTTTATCTGGCCTCACGGATGGGATATGAAGGAATCTATTTTGCCAGTCCGATTGCCTGGGTTGGGGCTGCGGCGGTGGTTTCTTTCGGCTATCTGAAAATGGTTCGCTGGTTTAGGCATTGTCTTTCCTGTCGGAAGAAACATTTCCGGTCGGAAGATGCCGATCTCCGATCCGAAGCGGAGACGGTTCCCGCCGAATAAAATCCGGGGCTTAATATTTTTATTGACAAGAAGGCCGGCCAAAGTTATAAGATATTTCGAAACGTTGCCGACTTAGCTCAGCTGGTAGAGCTACTGATTTGTAATCGTTGCAAGTCATGTTTATAAAAGGTTGATTTTAAATGATTTTCTTTTATAAACAATATGATGTACTAAATTTGAGCTGTATGTTGGAGTCATTAAATGGTGCTAACAGTAATGAGCGTGGTAGCTCGGTGGTAGCTCGATTTAAGAATTATTGTATTTATTTGTATGAAGTTGATTTGAAAAATTTTAGTTTTTTTATGCCGACATAGCTCAGTTGGTAGAGCTACTGATTTGTAATCAGTGGGTCCGCGGTTCGAGTCCGTGTGTCGGCACCATTACAATATAGAGTTCTCGAACCGCGGAGAAAGCGGTTTGACTAGGAGAGAGAGGCAGACGGAAGTATGCCGGTGAGGGCAAAGCCCGAGCGACGACGAAGCGGCGGAGCATAAGCGACGTCAGTCCGTGTGTCGGCACCAGTTTCCAAGCCTCCCATTGTGGAGGCTTTTTTGTAATGGTAACAATATAGAGTCCTCGAACCTCGGAGAAAGCGGTTTGACTAGGAGAGAGAGGCAGACGGAAGTATGCCGATGAGGGCAAAGCCCGAGCGACGACGAAGCGGCGGAGCATAAGCGACGTTAGTCCGTATGTTGGCACCATTACAAAAACTTATATATACTAAAATAAAGAAAATATTTTAATAATAACAACATAGGTTTTCAATGAAATTCACACCAATCGATATAAACAACTGGAACCGAAAAGAATATTTTGAACATTATCATAAAAACATTCCTTGCACATATAGCATGACGGTCAAGTTAGATATTACAGAGATAAAAAGTAAAAACAAACATTTATATTCTACCTTACTCTTTTGTCTTACTAAAGTCATTAATCGCCATCAAGAATTTCGCACTTGTTTTAATTCTGAAGGCAAATTGGGCTTTTTTGATGAAATGATACCGAGCTACACGGCGTTTAATCTTGAAACAGAAACTTTTACCAGCTTATGGACGAGCGAAACCAAAGATTATGAAACGTTTTATCAAGCATATAAAAAAGATGTTGCAACCTTTGGAAAAAATCAAGGTTTAATCGGCAAGCCTGATATGCCGGAAAATGTTTTCAATGTATCTATGATTCCTTGGGTAAGTTTTGATTCTTTTAACCTCAATCTGCAAAAAGGTTATGACTATTTATTGCCGATTTTTACCTTTGGAAAATATTATAAAGAAAATGATAAATATTTGTTGCCGTTTAGCATTCAAGTACATCATGGAGTTTGCGATGGGTTTCACACCTGTCGATTGATTAACGAATTGCAAGAAATGCTCAAGAATTAATCACATAACAAGCTAAGAAAAGCTTATTTCATTGACGAAATCTGTGGCTTTCGGATTTTATCTATTGACAATTTTGTCAAGAATGCTAAGTATATCATAGAATTAATTATCATTATGTTTAACTTAGAGGAACCGGTCAAATAAGCCTCATTAAATATTCCGGTATATTTATGAATAGCGTTGATACAAACTTTTTGTTGATAGCTCTTATTATTGTAGGCGTAATTTTTGTTACTTTATTGGTTTTTCTGCTTATTAAAGTTTCAAAAATGAGACAACGTGTTCAAGATGAACTTAGTGGAAAAGAAGGTGTGTATGACGGTCCTACTGGGGAACCTTTATGGAACGGAACTCAGCCTAAAGAAGTAAATGATTACACGAAGCCTCGCTATGTTTATGAAAACTTAGTTGAAACAACTGAGTTTCGACCTGAGAATGGACGTATTATCGGTTACAGAATTTCTCCAAGTTTGGTTATTCATTCGCGAGTACAAAAAGTTAAGCCATCTGCCGTTACACTCTATCGTGATCGCTTTGGCGGAGAATTGTTGGACTTTTCTGATATCAAAATATTGGTTTCAGAATGGCAAGAAATTTCAAAATTACGAGTTGCAGCAGGAGATGAAGCTTTAAGTAGTAGATTCATTTTTGCAACTTATCGCGGCTCCATAGTCATTTGCAATACTGATGAAATGACTTGGGGGTATCCTGATTACTCCTTGCTAAAAGAACATTTATTAATTTTAAAACGCTAAAGAATTGAAAGTCTTGCAGAAAAACTGCAAGGCTTTTTTATTTATCCAGATTCTTTTTATGGATTAAGCTGTTTTTAGATGTAAGTTATTGATTTTCCTAAAAAAGAGCTTGCTTCCGTCCACCCATAAGCTAGAATATTAACGAAAGGTTAATTTATTTTATGGAGAAATTTGATGCCAGTTTTAACATCTTCAATCATTAACAGTGCTGAAATCAAAGATAAGATTTATTATATTTGGGACGATATGGTAAAAGGCTTTGCCTTAAAAGTTATCCCTAATGGCCAAAAGAAATATGTTATTAAATACAGGACTTCAATGGGTGGAAGAAACGCCGTTCAGCGCTGGTATATTTTTGGCGATATCCAAAATTTAAGTTGCAAGGAAGCAAGAGAAGAAGCCGCCAAACTTTTTTTAATGATACACGATGGCAAAGACCCTCAAGAAGAAAAAGCTTCTTTAAGAAAAGCTGATACCTTGGCGGAATTTTGGGAAGTTTTCAAAAGAGATTATGTGGAACTCAAAGAAAACAAAGAAACATATTTGAAGAACAACGAGCAATTATGGCGGCTCTATATAAAGCCGGCTTTAGGAAATAGAAAAATCACTGACATTAATAATCTTGATATTGAACATTTGCATAGGTCTTTGGCTCGCGTTAAATATAATGCCAACAGAATGCTGAGCTTACTCAATTTACTTTTTAATCTTATGGAAAAATGGAAATTAAGAACCCCAAACTCAAACCCCTGCACTTGTGTTCAAAGATATAAAGAGGAATTAAGAATAAGATATTTAAGCTCCGAGGAAATGGAGCGTTTCTCAGAAGAATTAAGAAAAGCAGAAAAAAGAACTCCGGAGATGTTATATACCGTTGCCGCCATTAGACTACTTCTTTTAACCGCCGCCAGAAAAAATGAGATTCTCACTTGTAAATGGGAATGGGTAGATTTTGACAATTCTTTAATCAATTTGCCGGATAGTAAAACCGGACAGAAAACAATTTTCTTAAACAGTAAAGCGCTGGAGATTTTGAATCAATTATACGCAAGACCGGAAAGAGAATTATCAGAATACATAATCAAAGGAAAAAATTTCAAAGGACATAATATTGATTTCAAAACCGCTTGGCATACAATAATGAAAAATGCAAACATCAAAAATTTCAGAGTTCACGATTTAAGACATACTGCGGCAAGTATGGCGATATCCCACGGACATAGTGAAGCGGCAATCGCAAAAATGCTAGGACATAAATCAACGGCCATGATTAAACATTATGCCCACTTAGCCAATAAACCCGTATTTGATGTCGCAAATACAATATCGGAACTTATAAATTTCTAAATCCTAATATGCAATTATCAGTTGCTTGACTACACCTAAAGGATATATATAATAAGTTTTACTATTCATAGTAGTAAATTGATAATTAGTATTAAGGATTATATAGAAATGCCTTTTCCAATAAAGAACTATTTTTATCTTAACGAAGTGTCCAACAGATGGCACCGAAGTGTAAAAGATGTTGAATATTGCATAGAAAATGGACTTATACCTGTATATATAAAGGTTTATTCTGTAAAATTAAGCACCAAAGAACAAGCACCCCGAAATAGTTCTATTTTTTCGGGGTGCAAATGTATCTCCCCTGATGATTGTCATTTTTTATTCAGACATCACAAACAAGCAATTAGTAAATTCATCTCTGACGATGGACAAACGGAAGAATTTTTAATCCAACCGCAAAAAATTATCATCAAACGAATAGATTTGATGATTTTTTTAAAGGATCTGCAAAGTTTTGAAAAAACACACCAACTATCATATGAAGAGGAATTGCCTCTGTTTGATAACAACAAACAATCTGAACTCAGCGATAATGTTTTGACAATACATAAAACTCATTTTTGCTTTGGACCATTACAAGCTCGAATTATCAAAATATTATATCAGGCCGCTTTGTCTGATAATCCTTGGGTTCTTGGAAAAAACATTCTATTTGATTGTGGAGCAAGAACGCAACACTTAATGGATTTATTCAAATCTCACCCTATTTCGGAACGAATTTTATATAAAGCTAAAGGATATTACAGATTAAATATAGATTAATTCACAAGATAAAAAGCATTAAGTCGGACAATCATCCGATGTAAAAAGCTCCAAATTTCAAGAAATTAAAGAGTTTAGATAATTTAATATCCGAGGAAATCCGAGTTTTATTCTGACCTATCCGACTTATAAATCATAATTTTTTTCAGAAAAATGAACTTGAAACTAAATTTCAACTTTTTTAAGGAAAAAAATTATGACAGATACAAAATACTTAACAACAAAGGAATTATCACAGCGCTGGAAACTCAACCCAAACACGATTGAACATTGGAGAACCAACGGATTTGGTCCTCATTTTATCAAAATCGGGAGAAAAATTTTATATTCTCTCGATAGCATTATTGCGTTTGAACGAGAAAATATAGCGAAAAATACAAATATTGTTAGGAAATAACCTTTTTTCTTGGAATATTTCCTATGAGTGGCTGGGTTAAAATTCACCGTCAAATAACTGAATGGGAGTGGTATCGTGATGCAAATACCTTTAGGGTATTTATGCACTTGCTTTTATCTGCCAACTATGAAGACAAGCGGTGGCGAAACATTGATGTATTGCGTGGACAAATTATCACCGGCAGAGTCGAGTTAGCGCAGGCATTATGTCTGTCAGAACGCCAAGTAAGGACATCTCTGGAGAAACTCAAAATGTCCGGCGTAATATCCATCAAAACGACCAACCAATATTCTTTGATAACCGTTGAAAATTATAACTTATTTCAAGATACATCAAACGAAAATGTCCAGCCAAAAGTCCAACCAGCGACCAGCCAAAAGTCCGACAAATGTCCAACAAACGACCAGCCAAAAGTCCGCCCAACGACCACGACTCAAGAATATAAGAATAGTTTAAAAAATAAAATATCCTCATTACATTCGGATATTTTATCAAAAAGTTCTGAAGAACAAGCTCCCAAAAAGACTTTTGCTGAGTTGCTAAAATCGAAAGGAATAGCCTAATGTCTGTAGTTGATATGTTGAATAAGAAACATAAGGTTATGAACTGCGTGTTTGAAGTCTTGTATGATTTATACGGGGAGCCAAATTGGCTGAAAAAACCCAAAGAAGGACAAGAGCCTGAAAAAATCATTGAACAATGGGTGAAAGAATTAGGCGATTATTCGGAAGCTCAATTAAAACAGGCTTGTTTTAATCTTTTCAAATACAAGAAAGTTGCCAGTTTTCCTAAGCTCGCGCATATCCTTGCCGAACTAAGCGACCAAGACAAAGAAGAAATCAAAAGCAAAACACCTGAAACACCCAAAGCGTTTATGTGTTTAGAGGTTGAGCTAATGAAACAAGATATTAAACGAAACAAATGCAAATACACACTTAACACTTACAAAAGAGCCGTTGACTACATTATGACGACTTTGCTTAAAGAAACAATCGGCGAGCGTGAGTTTCTTGAAATGGAATATAGCTACCGCAATGATGGCTGTAAATTGCGCGGTATGCAATATCGAAAAGCTCTAGAATTTGGCTTGTTTGATGAGTTTGACAGTGTCTTGGATAAAATGGCAAAGGAAGGGTACCATGGCTAAAATGACAAGACAGGAAATATTAGACCGCTTTGAGGAAGCTATTTATACCTTAAAAAAATTGCCGCCAGTAACAATGCCCAGATGTAAGAGCTTTTGGCCTGATATCATTTACTCACCTTTGGAAATTCTCCAGCAAGAACCGCGTGTCATAAGATTGCGCCCCTCTTCCGAACAACTCTCAAGACTTGATGAAGTTTTGGATTGGACTACAATGCTAACTGAGATTGAAAGAAAATTGATTTGGTATAAAGCTCAACGAAAAAGCTGGAAATTTATCTGTACGACTTTGGGAATATCTCGAAGCTCCGGTAATGAAAAGCTCAACAAAGCCCTCGATTTTTTAAGTGAAAAGATACAACGCTTATAAATTTTTGTTATATATCCCTTGTATGGAGCTGTATTGAACTATAAAAAACTTATTCTTTCTGATACACTGATTTTTTGTATGGACATTTTCAAAAATTTTCCGTTATGATTTAGATAAGATGAGAAAAGGTGTCGATAGGCAACTTCTCTCATTTTTTTATGCCTGATAGACACCGAAAATTGCTCTGGGTCCTTCTGGAAGATAAACCCTATAGGGGTGGCTCAAGCGCGGCATATTTTAAGCCGACAGCCCGAAAATTTTGGTTGACACGGTTGACATTTTTTATCTTCTTTCTTGGATTTTCAGGCATTTGAGTCCTGTTGTGCCGACAATACGCATAAAAAAATATTATTTTGAATCAAATATATAAAGTTATAAACCAAACTCTCTAAATAAGTTGACAATTTTGGCGGTTTTTCTAGGAAAACCGCCATTTTGCGAATAAGGATGTAAACCAATGGAAAAAGTTGAAGTAAACACAAATCTTGAATATAGTCGCCGCAAACTGGCAGATTTAAAGGAATATGAGGGAAATGCCCGTACGCATAACAAAGAACAGATTATGCAAATTGCCAATTCCATGATGGAAAACGGCTGGACTGCGCCAATGCTTATTGATGAAAACGATATGATTTTGGCAGGACACGGACGTAAAGCCGCCGGAGAAATGTTAGGCGTTGAAGAAGTACCGGTTATGATTATCCGCGGTCTCAATCCGGCACAAAAAGCCCGCTTATGTATTTCTGAAAACCAGATTGCTCTAAATGCCGGTTGGGATACAAACAAATTATCAGAGCAGTTACAGCTTATTCTTGATGACGGTTTGGATTTAGAAATTACCGGTTTTGACGATGATTTTCTCAATGATATTCTCAAGCTGGATAATGACAACGAACTTCTTGATCCACTAGAGGGAGAAAAGGAAGAGAAAGTTCAGGCTAATAAGTTTTTGTCGTTTGGCAGTTATAAAATTCATATTTCAGAAGAAGAATATCAGAGTTTGGTTGACGCTTATGAGAATTTTGTAAAAGAAAACGGCGTTCGTTATGGTTTTGTAGCAAAGGTATTGTTACCCCAATGTTAGAGTTAGATTATCCAATTAAAGATTTAGTCGGGGCAGACTACAACCCGAGAGAGATTGACGAAGAATCATTAAAAACACTTCGTCAATCCATTAAAACCCTTGGGATTGTTAAACCTATTATTGTTTCTGGCAATTTAATCGTTGCCGGACACCAAAGGACAAAAGCCCTGCTGGCCGCTGGAATTGATAAAGCACCGGTATATCTTTTACCGGAAAATATTAACCAAACCGATGAAATTCGCTTTAACCAACTGCACAACGGCACCGATTTTGACAGCGGTGATGAACGAGCTTGGGTTGGTAGAAGTGAAAATCTTGGCTTTGAAATGGTGCTTCCAATCAAGTTGCGCGGCAATATGCGGGCTAGAATGGCAAATGTCCGCAATGAAATCTGTAAACTTATTATCAAATATGGCAACTGGGGAGCTTGTGTCGCCACTCAAGCCGGAAAAGTTATTCACGCCGGACAATATGTTTTAGCTTGCAAAGCGATGGGAATTCCGGCACGAGTTTATCGCATTCCTAACAATATGGCACACCAAGCGGCAGAGTTTCTGAACAAAAAGTATGGGAAATTCTCGTATAACCATCTGGCTAAAACGACTTTTATACAGACATTCGCTCAAAAATTCCGATTAAGGAATGATGAGGAAGTCGAAAAGCCGTTTAATGCCTCGCCGACTTATGAAAAAAGCCTTATTCCAAATTGCAAAAAAGGCGAGCGGATTTTTGATTTTGGTTGCGGTCAGGCAGACTATGTGAAAAAGCTCCACAAAAAAGGCTATGACATTCATGGCGTTGAGCTGTTTTACCGCAAAGGCAATTTCATTGATTCGACAATGGTTCACAAAATGATTGATAATCTATGTAAACAGCTAGAAACCAAAGGTTTATTTGATATTGTCATTTGCGATTATGTTCTTAACTCGGTAGATAGTATGACTGCTGAAAACGATGTGTTGACGGTAGTTAATGCAATGTGCCGAATGGGCGGCAAAATCTATTTTTCCGGTAGAGCCAGAGAAAAAATTGATATGCAAGACCGAACGACTTATGCCGGAGAGGCAAAATCCCATCGTTATATTGAGTTTTTGGATGATGATGGGTTTTCAGCTTTGTTTCGCAAAGGTCATTGGTTTTATCAGAAATTTCACCGGAAAAGCGAGGCTATTGCGTTAGGGCGTAGATTTATCAATACAACCGAGGCTAAGTTGGAACGCCACAATCCGGGTGTTTGGTGTATGAGTGGAATAAAAAATATTGTAATATCTCCCAAAATGGTTGAAGAATCTATCATTCGGGAATTTGAAATGTTACATCCGGACGGCAAGCCTATAGGCAGAAGTGCCGATGTCATAAAGGCTTATCGTCTTGCTTTGGCAAAAGATAGCTAACGCCAAACTGATAATTGCGACAAGAAGTGAATGCCTGTGATAAACCGTTATACCCTTTTTCAAGCGGTGGAATGGGCAACCGGTTTGCTCCGGTTATAATAACTTTATCGCCCCTGTATGTTTCAGCGGTAATGATGTCGTTTTCGTTATCGCTTGGAACAAAGGGAACGTGGAGATTGTTTTGATAGCCAATAACGCCACACAAATATAAACACTTAAAATCGGAAAACTCATCAAGTTCAATCTCGGTGTTCACAGGCATATTTAGACTAACTTTTTGCGAATACTCGCCAATTAAGCACTTGGCACAATGAACAGTCGGGTCAAAACCTCTTATGTATTTTAGCCAAAAGTACCTGAATCCCGTAACTTTGGCGTTTTCTGTAACAAATTTTATTTTCATACCTGCATTATAATATAGTCACATAGGGTTGCAATGTTTTTCATCGGTATATCAAAAAGAAGTTTAGTAAGTTATGGCATACATCACGCAGGCAGCTTGGGGAAGAAAACATAATTTTACCCGACAATATGTAAATAAGTTGGTAAATAACGGAACAATAAAGCTCCATAACGGAAAAGTGAATGAAGAAGCCGCCGATATGGCAATAGCCGCCATCCGCCAACCAATGAAACCCAGTAAAAATGCCACAGATGGAATGGATGCTCTTAATAACTTATCAACGGTACTCTTAAAAACCCGTATAAAAAGCGAAATTGAAAAAGTTAAATATCTTGAAACGAAAAATAAAGAGGCTGAAAAATCTTTGGTTTCGGCAGATGGTGTGAGGATAGCCGCCTTTAATAAAGGACGAATGGTGCGTGATGCTCTCTTAAATATTCCCGACCGTGTGGCGTCAATCCTAGCCAAAGAAACTGATACCAATCGCATACACGAGATTTTAACCAAAGAAATACGCCAGATTATTGAGGAAATATTAGAAAGTGGCTGACGCTTTTACTATTTACAACGAGGGATTTAATGCAGGATTAAAACCTGACCCGCTCTTAAATATATCGGAATGGGCTGATAAATACAGAGTTCTTTCACAAAAAGCCTCGGCTGAACCGGGGAAGTGGCGAACATCACGAACACCATATTTAAAAGAGATTATGGACTGCCTTTCTCCATACTCTGGAATTGAGCGCGTTGTTTTTATGAAAGGCGCGCAAATCGGGGGAACAGAAGTAGGAAATAACTTTTTAGGCTATATCGTGCATTTATCCCCGGGGCCGGTTATGCTGGTTATGCCAACCGTGGACGGAGCAAAAAGAACATCTAAAACTCGTATAGACCCGATGTTTGCTGCAATTCCAGAATTAAAGGGCGTTATCAGCGAACGCCGCTCCAAAGATGCCAGCAATACAACCTTGATGAAAGAGTTTCAAGGTGGCGTATTGGTCTTAACCGGTGCGAACTCCGCCATTGGCTTACGTTCTATGCCGGTACGCTATATTTTTCTTGATGAGATAGACGCATATAAAGGAGATGTTGAGGGTGAAGGAGATCCTGTCAATTTGGCAATCAAACGAACAAGCACCTTTAACCGCCGTAAAATTTTTATGGTTTCAACGCCGACAATCCAAAGTGTAAGCCGGATAGAATATGAATACGAGCAATCAGACCAACGTCATTATATGGTGCCGTGTCCTTATTGCAATAAAAGGCAGTCGCTCAAATGGAAACAAATTCATTGGGAAAATAATGACCCACAAACGGCTGTATATATTTGCGAACATTGTGGCGGTATAATTGAGGAACATCTAAAAACGTGGATGTTGGAAAACGGCGTATGGGAAAAATCCAATCCGAGCAGTAAAATCGCCGGCTTCCATTTATCTTCTTTATATTCGCCGGTTGGTTGGTTTTCATGGGCTGACGCCGTTAAACAGTTTTTAGACGCTAAAAACAAGGATAATCTGTTGAAAGTTTGGGTTAATACCGTTTTGGGCGAAACTTGGCTTGAAAAAGGCGAAGCTCCTGAATGGCAGATTCTCTTTGATAAACGTGAAGATTACCAGCAAGAACTTGTCCCGAGCGGTGGTTTATTCTTAACCGCCGGTGCGGATGTTCAAAAAGACCGTATAGAATGTGAGGTTGTTGCATGGGGAAGAAACCGCGAAAGTTGGTCGGTGGGCTACTTTATTATAAATGGCGATACCGCCAGAGAGGATGTTTGGAATGAGCTGACGGAATTTTCTCGGCGTTATTTTGAGCATTCTTCAGGAGCAATGCTACCAATCTCCCGTTTTGCCATAGACAGCGGTTTTGCCACGCAACAGGTTTATAATTGGGTACGCAAACAGCCGCTGAATTTTGCAATGGCAGTCAAAGGAACAGACAGCGGTGTTACACCGTTAGGGCTTCCGACAAAGGTTGACCTTAACATCAATGGTAAAAAACTTCGCCGAGGGGCTAAGGTTTGGGCAGTCGGAACTTCCATTCTTAAATCGGAATTATATCAATTTTTGCGGTTGACCCAAAATGAAGATGAGAGCTTTCCGGCCGGATATTGCCATTTCCCTAAATATGACAGCGAATATTTTAAGCAACTAACGGCTGAACAGTTGGTTACAAAAGTTGTTCGAGGTTATCAAAAAAGAGAATGGCAAAAAACAAGGGAACGTAACGAGGCTTTAGATTGCAGAGTTTATGCGCGAGCGGCCAGTATCAGTTTTGGTATAGAACAGTTTTCGGAGACAAAATGGCGTAATCTGGAAAAAGCCCTAATTCCAGAAAAACAGGAAACAGCAGAGATACCGGCAAAGAAAAAGCCTAAAATTAACTTTTCGCCCAACATAGTCAAAGCACAAGACCCGTATTTATAAGGATTTAAGATGACAAAATTTGAAACTTTACAAAAACAGCTTGAGGAAGCGGAACAGGCCTATCATGAGTTAATGATTGGAGCACGCACCGTTAGCGTTAATGTTGAGGGTGTCGGCTCTACTTCATACGCTCAAACAGATTCCTCTAGGCTGAGAGAATATATTTCATATCTGAAAGCCGAGATTGGAAAAGCCAATGGATTAAAAAATAGAAAAGTTATCAAAGTGAGTTTTTAACAAAAATGTCAATAACCTCTTGACTTTTTTATTTTTATGGGTTAAATTCCTTACAGAACAAACCCAGAAAGACCTCTTGCTTTGCATTTGTTGCAGAGATAATGTGAACCTCTGGGTAGATTTTTTTTAAATACATGAGTCCCAATTATGCCAAACAACACAACACCTTTAAACTACGATGATTTATTGCAACATTTGAAGTCAAAAAATCTTATAATATCAGACGACAATAGAACAAAAAAATACCTTCAAACTATTGGCTATACACGGTTTAAATCATATTTCAAGATGTTTTGTGATAGTAATGGGAACTTTCAGAATGATTTTTCATTTGATGACTTACTTAATATCTATATATTTGATAGACGATTGAGGGCTCTTTTTATTGAGGCATTGGAACGAATTGAGTTAGCTGTTAGAAACAGCATTGTCGATATTGTCTCTGTGAATACGGGTAATGAATATTTTATCTACGATTCTAGTAATTTTAATAGTGGTTATAATGGTGTTTTTACAAAAATTAGAGATAATGTTTGGTATCAAACAGATAAAAAAGTTGATATAAATAATAGTAGAATCTGCTGTTGGGATATTGTTAAGCATTTAACTTTTGGTTGCTTAAGCACATTTTATGATGAGTTAAAAGGAAACATAAGGCAAGATATTGCAGACATATTTAACCTTAAAAATAAAGTTATGTCATCTTGGTTGCTCTCAATGTCTGCATCAAGGAATATTTGTGCGCATTACTCTTTATTATGGAGTAGAATTTTTAGTATAAAACCAATGAATCTCAAAAGAGATAATAATTTAATTGTAAATTTTGATACATCTGCAGACAAATTATATGCTCAATTTTATATTATATCCTATTTTATGCTGCAAATTTCTCCGACAACATCATGGGTTAAACGGGTATATGATTTGATAGATGAATACAAGTATAAAACAAGTTTCATAAATTATAATGTTATGGGTTTTCCTAGTAATGTTCAAAATTATATAGATTTTCAACATATCGAAATGTAAAAACAATTTTTTGTTTATGCCTAACAGCAGGAAGAAAAATCCTGCTGTTTTTGTTTTAAAAGGTTCAAATAATGGATGATACAAGCTATAAAGGTGCGTCCTTATCGGCTAAAGAGTTGTTAAGCTGGCGACCGTTGCGGCATTCTGCAGATGTGGAGTTGGATGGCGAACTTTCGACATTAGTCGCCCGTTCTCGTGATTTAATCCGTAACAATGGTATTGCCAGCGGAGCTATACAAACACTCGTTGATAATGTTGTCGGCAATGGATTAAAACTCGTTTCCATACCGGATCATCGGATTTTGGGATTAGACCTTGATTATTTAGAGGAATGGGCGCGAAAAGTTGAGAGTTTATGGCGTATTTGGTCGGAAAGCGTTTATTGCGATGCCGCGCGTAAACTTAACTTCAATTCACAAACAGCCCTGATTTTCCGGTCTGTTATTGAAAATGGCGAAGCTCTGGCTTTAGTTTTATGGCGTGAAAATCAGGCTAATCAGTTCGCAACTTGTTTTCAGCTCATTGAGCCGGACAGGTTGTCAAACCCGGATTTTAAGCAAAATACAGAATTTTTACGCGATGGCATAGAAATCAACCATTACGGAGAACCACAGAATTATTGGATAAGCAAATATTATCCAAACGACTATTATTACCATGGCAACACCAATTCTTGGGAAAAAGTTGCCGCTCAAACCTCTTTCGGGCGGAAGCTGATTTTACATATTCATCATCCAGAGCGTATTGGGCAAAATCGCGGAAAGCCGCTTTTTACTTCAATAATGCCACTTTTTAAGATGTTAGACCATTATGAGCGTTCCGAATTAAAAGCCTCGGTCGTTAATGCGATGATAGCGGCTTTTATTGAAACGCCGATGGACAGCGAATCAATCGCTGAAATGTTTGGCGAGTCCGTAGATGATTATTTGGAAAAACGCAAAGATTGGAGCGTTAAACTTGAGGGAGGCTCAATTATTCCGGTATTTCCCGGCGATAAAGTTTCAGCATTTACACCCAGCCGCCCAAATTCGAGTTATGCTGCTTTCGTTGAAAATGTCCTGCGACATATCGGAACAGGTCTAAATATTCCTTTAGAATTGTTGATGAAAGACTTTTCTAAAACCAACTATTCTTCAGCCAGAGCCTCACTAATTGAGGCTTGGCGTTTTTTTAACGGTCGGCGTAGCTGGATAATCAATTATTGGGCTAAACCGGTTTTTGAGCTTTGGCTTGAAGAAGTTGTAAACAAGGGGCTGATTGAAGCCCCTAATTTTTACGAAAACAAAGCCGCGTGGTGTCGATGTAAATGGATTGGTCCGGGACGCGGTTGGGTTGACCCTGTTAAAGAGGCTCAAGCATCACAAATTCGTATGGAAAGCGGACTATCCACCTTAGAAGATGAATGTGCTTCACAAGGTTTGGATTGGGAAGAAGTTTTAATGCAACGGGTTCGCGAACTTAAACGAATGAAAGAGCTTGGGCTTAAAACTTCTGACAAAGGAAATATCGAACTTATTAAACAAGAGGAAAATACAGATGAAAATATGGAATAAAATAACCAACGAACCATGGGCTACGACAAGCGATACATTGGAAAATATAATAAATATCGCCCAAAGGCAAAATGCCAACCCGGCAGCCATCGCAGCTCAACTGGGAAGAAAACTGCAAAATACCTACGCCGTTTCCATAAGAAACAATGTCGCCATTATCCCCATTCGGGGGCCGTTGTTTCGTTATGCGAATATTTTTACAGCTATTAGCGGAGCAACATCTTATGAGCTTTTAGCCCGTGATTTTAATTCTGCGTTGGTTGATGAAAGTGTAAAAGCAATTCTCTTTGATATAGACAGTCCCGGCGGAGAAGTAAACGGCTGTTCTGAATTGGCTGATATAATTTACAATGCACGAGGTAAAAAGCCAATTATTGCCTATGCTTCCGGAAATTGCTGTAGTGGCGCATATTGGATTGCCGCCGCTTGTGATGAAATTGTTGTTACAGATACGGCGGTGGTTGGTTCTATCGGAGTTGTTGCGGTTTATGAAAGAGAGGATGACAAAAACAAAATTGAAATTGTTTCATCACAAAGCCCCTTAAAGCGCATAAATCCTGACACCCCAGAGGGACAGAGCAAATTGCAGGCCAGATTAGACACGCTGGCAGAAGTTTTTATCAATAAAATAGCGACTTATCGAGATACATCTACCGAAACCGTTATCAAAGATTTCGGTCAGGGCGATGTTTTTATTGGTAGAAAGGCGATTTGGCAAGGTCTGGCTAATCGCCAAAGCTCTTTTGAGCGCATTTTAACAGACCTTAACAAGGAAAAGGAAGACGATGATATGAATGAAAATGACATAAAACAGCGTGAACGCCAAAGAATTAAAGAAGTTTGGGACAGTGAACACGCACAAGGTCGTGAAAAAGTAGCCAACAAGATACTTCTTTCAACAGATTTATCTTCTTCTCAGATTATTGATATTTTGCAGGAAATTCCCAAAGAACAGCCATTGTCTTCTTTTGAAAAAGCGATGGCACAAGTTCCTAATCCGCAAATTGTCGTGTCCGGAGAGGAACAAGGCGAAAATATAGATGTAATGGCTAGACGCATAGCCTCTTTGGCTCACACTTCTTCAGGAGAATAAAATGTACGCAAATTGTAAAGATGAGGGAACTTATAAGCCGGACAATCTTTTAGCAGGAGATTTTCCGAGAATTGCCAATGTTGAAACCATTACCGGCGGAAACTACAAACGCGGACAGGTTCTCGGAAAAATAACAGCCTCAGGGAAATATACGGCCTCAACGTCAAAAGCAACAGACGGTTCTCAAATACCTTTGGGAATTTTGGCTGAAAATGTAAATGCGACTGATGAGGATAAACAGGCCGTTGTTTATTCCACAGGAGAATTTAATCTGGAAGCACTAACTTACGATAGTGAATTTACGGCTGCTTCCATGACCGAAAAGCTCCGAGAAAAGAGCATTTTTGTTAAGAAAACTCAAGCATAAGGAATTTAAAATGGATATTTTTTCAACTCAGGTATTATCTAAGGTGGTGGAGAATTTGCAAACTCCGCCATCTTTTTTACTGGATATGTTCTTTTCTCAAGAACAACGTTCAGATACAGAGGAGATTTATTTTGATACGCAGGAAAGCAAACCGCGGATTTCTCCTTTCGTTTCCCCTCTAATGCCCGGAAAAGTCGTTGAACACGAGGGGTATAGTACAAAATCTTTCAAACCTGCATATGTAAAAGACAAACGGCGTTTTACACCGGATATGCCTTTTAAGCGAATGGCGGGGGAAAGAATTGGCGGCGATATGACTGCGGCGCAAAGATTGGAAAAAGCAGTTGCAATTACTCTAAACAATCAACTTGATTGTTTGACACGCCGCGAAGAAGTTATGGCCTCTGAGGTGTTGCGAACCGGAAAAATAACGGTGGAAGGCGATGGTTATCCGGCAGTTACGGTTGATTTTGGCCGCGATACTTCTTTTACCAAAGTTCTTACCGGTGATAATACATGGGACAAAACAACCGTAAACATTGTTGATAATCTGGAAGATTGGGCTGGCAGTGTTCAAAGTAAATCCGGTGTTGTTGCTAAAACGGTAGTCTTAGACCCGTCAGCGTGGAAACTGTTTCGCAACAATCCGTATGTTCAAAAATATTTGGATTATCGCCGTGGAACAAATAGTACATTAAATATTGACCCGATTATTCTCGGTAACGAAAAAGCCAGATTCGTTGGTAATATTGGTGATTTTGAAGTCTGGGTATATAACGATATATATATAGAAGGAGATACTGAAAAGAAAATTCTTCCTGAAAATACGGTATTGTTAGGTAGTCGCGGCGGTGTCGAGGGAGTACGCTGTTATGGTGCAATTAAAGATGAACAGGCAAACTTCCAAGCCAACCGCTATTTTCCTAAATCGTGGTTAGAAAATGACCCTGCTGTACGCTGGATGTTGTTGCAATCCGCACCATTGGTTGTGCCGTATCGTCCAAACGCCACAATGTGTGTAACGGTAAAATAGGAGCGTATAATATGAGAGTATTAGCAAAAGTAACATTGGTCGTTAATAAAAAAGAATATGCTCCTGATACGGAAGTTGAAATTCCTGATGACACAGAGGCAAAATCCTTGATTGAAAGAGGTTTTGCCTCTGCTGTAGGTAAGAAAGAAAACCAAACGGCAACCGGTTCAAAATCTGACACACCGCCCAAAACGGATAAAAACGCAACAAAAAGCACAAAATCCGATAAAAACACTCAGAAAACTGAGAATAAAACGAAAAAGGAGATTGATAATAGTGGTTCGGCAGTTTCACAAAGCGGTGGATAGCCTGTTTGAGAAACTTGGCAGATCCGCTAAGTATCAAAATCGGGACGTTCTTATTTTCCTCTTACGTCCTGATGAGGTCGTTAGTGTGGGCTTTGCACAAGCCCACACGGCAACCAACATTATGAGAATCCGCATATTTGAAGCTCCCGAACTGAAAGTTAATGATATTATTTTGTATGATAATAAAGAGTATGTCGTCAGTCAGGAGCCTCAAAGAGATACAAATAACCTAGTTTGGAATTTTGGAGTTATATGCAATTAAGTGCCGCCATATCAGGAAGATTGGAAGAAATCTTAGAAAAAGAGCTGAAAAATGCTGAATTGGCAGTTACTAAAGGTGTTTCTTCTGCGACAGGTCAGTTCAAAGAGGCAATGAGGAAACAAGTCAAATCGGCAAAATTAGGCTCAAGATTGGCTTATACATGGCGAGGCGATGTTTATCCAAAATCGAAAATGAGTCTTAATGCCGCCGGAATGGTTTACTCTAAAGCCGAGAAAATTATGCAAAGTTTTGAATATGGTCTAGTCGTTAGAGGCAAAGACGGCTTTTGGCTTGCTATACCAACACCGGCTATACCTAAGAAAATCGGCGGCAAAAAAACAACTCCCGCACTTTATGAGAAAATAAAAGGCATACGACTTCGTTACATTTACCGCCCTAATCAAGCGTCATTATTGGTTCATGAGCAAAAGCGTAAAACAATTATCGCATTTTGGCTTGTTCCGCAGGTTAAAATGCCGAAACTGATTAATTTTGAAAGTGAAAGTGCAACATGGCAAAACAAGCTACCTCAACTTATTTTGATGAATTGGAAGGATCATTTTTAAACTCCTCATTAATTGCTTCGTTTGAGTATTCAATATCTTGGATACTCAAATTTCTGGCATCATTAAATCCAAGTTGAGTTGGGTTTACGCGTTTTTCATATGCGTCCCTGATAGGGCTATCATCAAGACAATCTATAACGCAAAAATCAGTTTTGGCATCATAAGGCCAATTACTTTTGGGAGTGTAAATCACAGCTTCCCTATATTCTTTGTAGTATTCCTCAAAAGTTTCTTTAGGGTTATCTGTATAATTGGATAAATTTAATGTTTTTTTCGTAGCATTAAGCATCGAAGCATATAAAGCAAATACATCTAACCCACCTTGCAAATCATAAAAACTTTTAGGAATCTCACAAAACTTCAGCAAAAAAGATTGAGGGACTTCATTATCCTTTGAAATCATTTGTTTGATTTGAAGTTGATTTTTTGAGAATAAAAATTTCTTTATAGAAACTAATTGAATTACGGAGGTTAAAACAACATTTCCATATATATCTTGATAAATCAAACCATCTTCACCCGAATAGGTTGGAATTTTATATCTATTTTTTCTTTGAGAAAAATGCATACTAAAAAAATATTTCAAATAAAATAGTAATTCTGGACTAAATTTCTTTAATTCTACACGCATCTTTATCACCTAGAATATTTGATTTTGATATATTTTATATTTTCTTAGTTTATTTTGAAAGTCAATACTCATGAGCAAACGTGAACAAATTTTATCAGCCTTATTTGAAAGGCTTAAGGGCTTGGATATAACTGTTAAGCGAAATGAACTTGCTCCGCAAGCTATACCTAAAAACGGAATTTTGATTTTAAGAGACGGCACGGTGGGCGAACCGACCGTTTTGCTATCTCCGCCGCATTATATTTATCAACACAAAGCCGAGATTGAAGTGTTAGTTCAGTTGACCAAACCGGCGGATAGAGACGCTTTGTTGGATAAAATACTGATGGGTGTTGGCAAATTATTAAAGATAGACCCGACTTTGTCCGGCACCATTGATTATATGCACGCCGGTTCGCCAGAGTTTGTGGAAGAACTTGTTGAAGGTGGGATGACAATTAAAGGAGCAATCATCCCGATTATTTTAGAATACATTACGGGTAGCAGTTTAACTTGATAAAAAGGACTTATAGCAATTTGCTTTTTAGGTAAAAACGTTTTAAAATATAAAAAATTAATTTTATTAATAACTTTTACAAAAGCAGGAGAATTAAATGATTAAAAAAAACATTGTAAAAGCAGGTGTCGCTGGAATTTCCACTATGATACCAGGTATAAATGGAATATTTGAATTTTATAGCACTTATTGTCAGGAACAAAGCAATGAAAGGCGTAATAAAGTTGAAGAAGAATTTAGGCAAAAATTTGATGATATACAAGATTATATAGACAATAACCCATCGAACTTTGCAATCTTTCTAAATGCAGTTAAGAGTGCCTTTGAAGATATAACTGATGAAAAAATCAAAAATTATGTCAATGCCCTGGTTAGTGCTGTTCAAAAAGAAGATTTAGATAACACAAAAATTCACATTTTTCTTAACATTCTGCGAAAATATTCTGTGCTACATATCAACGTATTGGAGTATTTTAAGTATCCTCATTCCAAAAGAAGTAATAATGGTTTCCAGATGAATGTTTTTGAAATGCGCTCAACAGAACAGTATATCGCAGATATTATTAGAGAGGAAAAGCCTGAATTGGTAAATGATATTCCGCTATTAGAAATAGTGATAAATGAGTTACATGCTGACGGTCTACTGCTTTTTTCTCGATTAGAACAATTGCATTCACCAGTATTAAATGGTTTTATAAAAAAAACGACACCGTTGGGCGAAGAATTTTTAGATTTCATAACCGACTAAAACAATTTAACAAGTACAAAAGGGACCGAATATTTCGGTCCCTTTTTATTGTTGCCTTACAGAAAACCCCCAGTTTACTGGGGGATATCTATGCCTAACTTAAACGAAAGGAATATCTTATGGCTAGAGCATACGGCTGGAACGCCAGCCTTTTAATTGCCGAGGAAAGCAAGTATGGCATATTGCCGGAAAGCGGCTATCGGCAGATTCCTTTTATTTCCACATCGTTGGACAGCGAGCAAAGTTTTGTATCGTCCAATGTTTTGGGGCTTGGTCGCGACCCGACACAACCTTTTCAGGATGTTATCAATGTTGACGGCGATATGGCCATTCCGGTGGATATGAGGAATATTGGCGTATGGTTAAAAGCTATTTTCGGAACGCCAACCACAATCGAGAACGAGGATGGCAGTTATTCACACGCTTTTGAAAGTGGCAAGACCTCTATTCCCAGTTATTCTTTGGAAGTTGGTCTGCCGGAAGTACCGCAGTTTATTCGTTTTATGGGTGTTAGAGCCAACAGTATCGCTTTTAATTTTCAGCGTTCTGGCGAGGCACAGGTTACTGTTAACCTGATGGCACAAGGCGAAAGCGGTTCAACCACCACAATCGCGGCAGAGCCTGAAATTTATGAATATACCCGAGTATCGCAGTTTCAAGGATATATTAAAAGCGGCGGCAAATTATTGGCAAACATAACCTCGGCAAGTGCGACATATTCCAACAATCTTGAGAAAATCGAAACTATCCGCAACGATGGCAAGGTTGAGGCGATTGATTTGGGCGTAGCAAGCCTTTCCGGAAGTATTTCCGCTCGTTATGGCGATAACGAACTACTAGACAAAGCCCGTGCTGGTACGCCGGTTGATGTCGAACTTGGCTATCATCTTTCAGATAATCTGAAATTGGTTATTACCTGCCATGAAGTATATTTACCCAAGCCTAAACGGTCGATTGACGGTCCCGGCGGTATTGAATGTTCTTATGACTTTCTAGGAGCAAAAGACCAGACACTTGGGAAAATGATGACCGTAACCCTTGTAAATGATGTGGAGGGATATTGAATTCCCTCCAAAATATCTAAACAATAAATTTTCATCTTTTTCATTTTATTTTTTGACTTTTTTCTTTGTGGTGGAACAGCACCACGGCATCAAAAAGTCAAATCTAAAATAAAAAATCAATCAATTTCTTTATTTACATATCTTGGAGGAAATTCAACTGATGTTAAGGTTAAAAATTAACAAAGAGCCATATTGGCTTGAGCTTGGCTACGGCGTGAAAGTTAAGGTTAAACCTTGCACTTCCGCCGTTTTTTATGAGGCAAAGGCTTATATGAACAGCAAGCTGGCAGAACTTGCAAAAGTTTATCAGGCGAACAAAGCGGCCGGAATTACAAACGATACGACGGCGGATATTGAAAATCCGGTCAAGCGTGAAGCAATGGCAGATAAATTCCTGCTTATTGGCTTGGGTGTTGCTGGCATATTGGAATGGGACGGTGTGATGGAAGCTGATGAGGACAAACCTGCGCCGCTGACAGAAAGCAAGATTGACGAGCTATTTTCAAACTTTTGGGCGATTGCAGAGAACTTCCGACATCAGTATTGCGGATTGCAGGAAGTTTTGGCGGCAGAAAAAAACGCCTCTACGCCCGAGCCAAATGGCACTTTGGAGACGGGCGAAGTTACTGCAACGGTTGCGGAGAAAATCAAAACTTCTGCCCGTTCCACAAGTGCCGATACACAGAAACAACCTTAGAAACCGATGTCGGCTATCAGGCTTGGGAAATTTTATTAAAACTTCCTAAGCCTGATTTGAGTTTAGCTTTAAATATCGCACAAAATCTAGGTTTTGATATGGAGCTTATGAGCGAATTGCTACCGGCAGGGATATTTGCTATTTTAGGAAATCAAAAAACAAATGAGTGCGGTTAAAAATTTAAGCATACGTCTGGCGGCGGTGGGCGGTGATAAAGTCCGGCAGGAATTCAAAAATCTTGGCACTGACGGCGACAAGGCCTTTCGGCGGATTACACAAGTTATTCAACCTGCCAATGATAATCTAAAAGCCTTAGACGCAACCGCCCGCTCTTTTAACGAGGTTATTCGGCAAGGGACGGCTCTGTTTGGAGCATATCTTGGTTTACAGGGATTAAAGAATACTTTTTCGGCGATTTTCTCCGCTAACACTTCATTCGAACAGTTGTCAGGCTCTCTCAAAACCGTTACCGGTTCTGCCAAAGGCGCACAAGAGGCTTTTTCCCTGATTGAGAAATTTGCAATCGATACGCCTTATCAGCTCAACGAAATCGTTGAGGCATTTATCCAACTTAAAGCCTTGGGGCTTGAGCCATCAGAGGCCGCTCTTGTTTCTTATGGCAACACGGCTTCCGCCTTTGGCAAAAATATTAAGGATTTTGTTGGTGCGGTAGCCGCGGCAACAGTTGGCGAGTTTGAACGGCTCAAAACTTTTGGTATCAAGGCTAAAGTCATCAATGATGATGTGAGCTTTACTTTTGCCGGGGTTACGACAAAAGTTAAGAAAAACGCCGCCGAAATTGAAAAATATCTGCGAACGCTTGGCGATGTCAATTTTGCCGGAGCCATGAACGAGCAGATGAAGACAATGAACGGCGTGTTGTCTAATATTGAGGACGGTTTTGAGAAAATCTACCGAGATATTGGCAAAAATGGCTTAAATGAGGCGTTGAAATCCACTTTTACGCAATTTAACGAACTTGTCGAAAGCGGTGGAAGTGCCGCTAAAACCATTGGACAAACCTTGGCTTTTGCGGTTAACACGGCATCTTCGGCTTTCTTTTTACTGGCAGAACACGCAGATGTGGCGTTGACACTAATTGGAACTAGGCTTGGTTCGTCTGCGATTTTGGGAGGTATTAACCTCTTGAAAGCCGGTGTCGGTTACCTGCAGGTATCAATGGCTGGACTTTCAATATCGGCAAAATCCGCTGTTACTGGTATTGCGATGATGAGCCGAGTTTCAAAACTGGCGGCCGTTCAGATGGGTGTTACCGCGGCGTCGGCCGGTATATTGAAAGGCGCATTGGCTCTTATCGGTGGGCCGGCAGGTTTAGCTGTGTTGGCTGGAATGGCTATTTACAAGCTCGTTGATAGCCACGATGTCGCTAAACGCACGGCGGAAGACCACGCCGAAACCTTGCAAAAATTACAAGATGAGCTTAAAGCAACGACTGAAGAAGCGGCAAAGTTTTCGTCAGAGCAAAGCAAAGACATGGCTTTGGCCGAATGGGGCTTAAAACTCAAAACAGCAGAACAGAATATCAAGGATCTGCGAGCGGAGTTAAAAAATACCGGCGGTTTATCTTTCACAACCCGGTTTACACCTAACACTTTACTCAAAGATTATGAAATTTATGCTAAGGAAACCGCTGATATTCTTCGTCAATCCAAGATTGATTTGGAGCAATATCAAAAAGAAATTTGGGAAATTGCCGCCGAAAATCCTGATTTTCAGCCACAAGCAAAAGAAATTCAAGATAAAATTCTGCTTTTGAAAGCGGCGGAAAAAGATGCAAGGACGGCAAGAGATGAATTGAAATATCTTGAGAATCCTGAGTTACGCCCGAAAATTAAGGTGGAAACCGAGACAACTGTTACGCCAGCTTCCAATATTGACGCTGATAAATATAAAAAGAACATTGAGGATATTAAGCAAAAGATTTTAGAGCTTAAAACGCCTTATGAACAAGCTATGGCCAAAGCGGATGAATGGCGGAAAAACGCTCTAAACAATCTTAACACCAGTTCGGCGGATTATCAAAAATATAAAGACCAGATTGGACGGGTTTATGACGATATGGTAAAAAAAGCCAATGAAACGGCACTTCAATCGTCAAAATCTTTGGAAGATGGCTTTAAACGTGGTTTCTTGAGTATTCAAAAAGATGTTAATGATTTTGCCAGCCTTGCTGAAAGTGCTGTCAAAAACGCTTTTAACAGTATGGAAGACACTCTGACCTCTTTTATCACAACCGGGAAAGCCAGCTTTTCAGATTTCGCCAACGCTATTATCAGCGATTTGACACGAATTATTATCAGACAGTCGATTACACAACCGTTGATGAATGGTCTTGGCAGTTATTTTGGCTTTGCGATGGCACATACCGGCGGTATTGTCGGAGCTGACAATCTGGCAACTAAATCCGCTAGTTCTTTGGCTTTTGCCGGTGCACCACGATTTCATAGTGGCGGCATAGTCGGAGATGAAGTGCCGATAATTGCCAAACGTGGCGAAGGCGTTTTTACTAGAGAACAGATGAAAGCACTGGGAGATAATGGCTCAACCGTAAATATCAGTGTCAATGTCGTTAATAACGCCGCCTCGGATGTCAAAGCCTCGGTTTCTCAATCAAACCAAGGAAATGGCAAATTTAACCTTGATATTATGATTGAGAAAATCGAAAGCTCAATGTCGCGCAATGTTTCCAAAGGAACAGGAATTGCCCCGGCATTGGAACGCCGCTACGGGCTTAATCCCGCATACGGCAGTTACGGATAAACAAAGGATATGTCATGACAGCAAGATTCCCAGATTTGCTTCCTCTGCCGTTGGTTGAGGATTATTCCATTACACCCAATGAGGCTATTATCCGTACCCAAATGGAATCAGGCACGGCTAGACAACGGCGGCGTTTTGATTCTGTTCCAAGCAAAATTACCGTGAAGTGGTTTATGAATGCCTCACAGTTTTCGCTCTTTGAGGCGTGGTATAAATACCACGCCAAAGAGGGAGCTGAGTGGTTTGTCATCTCTTTGTTAGGAGGCTTGGGATTAATTGAACAAGAGGCTCGGTTTACCCAACAATTTACCGCCCGTTTGCAAAACGGTATTTTATGGGCGATTACCTCGGAACTTGAAATCCGCGAGCGGCCTACCCTATCAGAGGGGGCTTTGAATATCTTGCTTTCTAATGATTTTGAGAAATTGTCGCAATCTGTTAATCGGTTGCACGAGTATGTCCACATTACCTGCCCGAAAACAATAAAGGATTTATAAATGGCCAATATGGAAGAAAGACTGGAAACCGTTGTAACACAGGCGGAAACAGACGGCTCAAAATGGCACACGATTGTCCACGGCGATGAAAACAGCACGGTTGAGACTGAAAACGGCGATGTACCAACGGTAGCCAAACAATTAAAAGACATTCGCGAGGCGATAACCGGCGGCGTTTCTGATGTGGTGGCAGAGGCTGAAAGTGCCAGAGACGAGGCTAAATCCGTACGAGATAATGCTTTAACCATAAAAAATGAGATTGAACAGTTAAAGACAGATACGGAAGAAGCTACGGAAACGGCTAAAAGCTATAAAAATATGGCTCAAACCACATTCAACAGCATATCTTCTGCGGTAAACAAAGGCATTTCCGACGTTCAAACCGAAACACAGAATCAGATTTCCACATTAAAAACAACCGGAGACACACAGGTCAATCGCACGCAAACAGCCGCCACCGAACAAATACAGTTAGCCAGCAATCAGGCTGACCGAGCGGAAACCGCGGCGGTTAGAGCAGAAAACGCAACAAATAACAAGCTGGACATTGACTGTGCCAATATCAACCTTTCGCAGGTGTTATCAGCTTTGGGAATGACCGCCAATAATTCAAACAATTATTTCAAATTTCCGTTGTTGTTGGCAAATGGAACAATCCGCCATTTCATTTTTCAGTATGGCATCACATCCTGCAGAATAGACGGAGACACGGCATTAACCTTTCCGACTGAATTTCCCAATGCCTGTTTGACTGGACAAGCCTCGTTTAATTTTGCTTTCAGCACCAATAGCGATGCCGGATGCGGAATTTATAACTTGTCAAAAACAGGAGCGACTCTCAGAAACGGGAATAATAATGTTGGAAATATAAGCTGGTGGGTTTTGGGATATTAGGAGTTTATTATGGCCAATATGGAAGAAAGACTGGAAGCCGTTGTAGCGAGTGCGGAAACAGACGGTTCAAAATGGCACGCGATTGTTCATGGCGATGAAAACAGCACGATTGAGACTGAAAATGGCGATGTGCCAACGGTCGCCAAACAATTAAAAGACATTCGCGAGGCGATAACCGGAGGCGTTTCTGATGTAGTGGCAGAGGCTGAAAGAGCTAGAGACGAGGCGATTGCGGCTAGAAATGCCACAAATCAGCTCAAAAATGATACAAATATTATAAAATCAGATACAGAACAGCTTAAAACCGACACTTTAAATATAAAGAATCAGGCAAACCAGATTTTTAATAATATTTCATCTGCGACCGATACAGCCGTTTCAACAATCCAAACCGAAAGTTCGGCACAGATTTCGGCGATCCAAAATAGCGGTGTAACACAAATCAATTCCGTTAATTCCGCCGGAAACACACAAATTGCCGATGTGCAAGCTGAGGGGCAAAAACAAATTGAGCGGGCGGAAGCTCAGGCAAATCAGGCGAAATATTATGCAGAATCGGCGGCACCTGCACCGCTCGGCTCTCGGTTATCTGTTCCTGCCAATAAGAAAGTGCCGGACGGATACGAGCCTGTTTGGTACAAAAATACTATTACTAGAGCCAGATACCCTGATTTTTTTACGCAACTGGTTGATACCGATTATTTGGTCTTTGTTGATGAGGCTACTTATGACAGTCAAGTCAGCAACTATGGAATGTGTGCCAGTTATGTCAAAGTTAATAATGACACCGTTATTTTGCCTTTGCTTGCCAATTATGCCCGAAGCGGCACGCTTGATAATGTCGGTAATGTCTTAACCGACCAATTTCAGGGGCATTGGCACGAAATGGTTTACAGGCAGGATTCGACATCTTCTGGTTATCGCGTGGATATTTTTGGCAATGATGGTTATACAGGTAATCCATCAGCAACAAACGGAACAGATGAATATATGCAATTACGCGGTTCCAGAACATCTGACTGGTTGTGTGCAGTCACTCCCATTACAGACAGTTCTAATGGCAATCCTCGTTTTGGCAATGAAACTCGCCCAAAATCTTATTATGAGCTGGTATATATAAAGTGTGCCGATATAAGCAGGCCTCTATCAGAAGAAGAAACGTCGGAAATGCGAAGTGGTTTAGTTAATAAGCTCAATACGGATATTTCCAATTTGTCCGCAACCGCCATTTCCAAAATAATAAAATGGCTTTGTCCAGATTGGACTAGACGACAGGTGTTGGCCTTAAATACAGATGTTACAATTTCTCAAACAGGTTGGATTCTAATGAGAAACACCGTGTATAACAGCAATATCACTGGCACGATCAACGGATATACCGTTTTTAGGCAATATGGCGCATACGGTAGCTGGGAAGAATATAACAGTTTGTCTTTTCTTGTGAATATCGGTGATGTTGTCAAATTAACGGGGGGAGAATTGACTTTTATGCCGTGTAAAGGAAGCTAAAATGCCCAATGATGTTTTACAAGAGGCGATTATTGAGGCGTATGCTTCAAGTCCTAGCGATGTTTTTATTTATCATACTTTGGAGATAAAACATCCGGATTTTATGGATGATAACGGAAATTCAACCACAATTCGATTGGTTCAGGGCTTTCATAATATCACGGCAAAATTAGAAACCGGTGAAGATGTTGAGTTTTTAGCGATGTGTTTTGATTTGGAGTTGCCACCGGTTGATACATCCGCCGTTCCGGAAATATCAATCGAGATTGATAATGTCAGCCGTGAGATTATCAAGCATTTAGACAACGCCGCTTCCTCTCAACACAAAACCGAGCTTATTTATCGACCGTATCTGTCAACGGATTTGGAAACGCCGCAAATGATACCACCGGTCAGCTTGACCGTTACGGAAGTCAGCGGCGATGTTTACAAAATCACGGCTAAGGCCAGAATGACCGACATAGGAAACAAAACATTTCCAAATGAAACTTATCGGTTGTCAAAATTTATGGGGTTAGTGAGCTAAAATGATACATTGGGCGGTTAAATATATCGGAAAGCCGTGGATTAACGGCGAATACGATTGTTGGGGATTGGTTCGGGACATTTACAAAAATGAGCTGCAGATAGAACTATCGCCGATTGTAACAGACGCAACAAACCTGAGAGATGTTTTATGCGAGTTCAGAAAATCTTCTAATTATAACCACTTACAAGAAACTTCTGATTTTAAGGATAAAAACATTGTTATTTTAACACAGAACAAATATCCTTGTCATGTCGGTGTTTATTGCGATGCTGACGGCGGTGGTGTCTTGCATAATATGCAGGGTGTTGGCGTGGTGTTTCAAAAATTGCCGGAACTTAAAATGAACGGCTGGCAGATTATGGAGATTTTAGAGTATGAACACTCCTAAAACCTTGACTTTCAATTCATTCTTTGCTAGGGAAACAGTAAAAGAAAGGTATCCGAATGACAACAGAAATAGCCACACAAAACACGCCGTTTTTTACTGATATTGCAGAATTACTGACCAAAGCCCGTTCCAATGCTTATCGTGCTGTTAATTCCATTATGGTGGAAACTTATTGGAAAATTGGCCAGCGAATTGTAGAAGAAGAACAAAATGGTAAAAGCCGTGCCGAATATGGAGAGAAACTCATAGAAAAACTATCGCGCTATTTGACGGATACATTCGGTAAGGGATTTTCTGAGGCAAACATTAAAGATATGAGGTCGTTTTATTTGACTTTTCCCGAATTCGCCAGACAGTGTCTGACGAATCTTTCATGGTCAAACATTTGTCTTATTTTGCGTATAGATAATAAAGAAGAGCGTAACTATTACATACAGGAAGCCGCTGCACAAAATTGGTCTTACCGCATACTAAAACGCAATATAAAGTCCGGTTATTACCATCGTTTGTTATCTACTCAAAAAGGTGCTGATATTTCAGCTAATCTTCCGGTATGCTCAACTACAGAGAACTTTATTAAAGATCCGTATGTCCTAGAATTTTTAAATGTTCCTGAAAATCTGGATGGCAAAGAAAGCCTTTTTGAGCAAGAATTGATTACACATTTGCAAAAATTCCTGCTGGAATTAGGAAAAGGTTTCTCGTTTGTTGCCAGACAACAGCGGATTAGTACGGAAACCGACCACTTTTACGCTGATTTGGTTTTTTATAACTATATTCTTAAATGTTTTGTTGTAGTTGACTTGAAGACAACCAAGCTTACACACGCTGATATTGGACAGATGGATATGTATGTCAGGATGTTTGATGCACTTAAACGTGGTTCCGATGATAATCCGACAATCGGGATTATTCTTTGCACTGATAAGAGCGAAACGATGGTCAAGTATTCTGTTCTTAATGAAAGCAAACAAATTTTTGCTAGTAAATATAAAACAGTTCTACCAACAGAAGAAGAACTGGCGGAAATGATAGCAAAAGAAAATTCTTTACTTCTAGAAGAACATTCTTAATAAATGAAACCCAAATGCAAATAGTTAAAATACAAAATCCTTTCAACCTCGCACAAAGCGAGGTTTTTTATTGCCTAAAACAAATGAATGTGGCGGAAATTGTCGCTGAATATAACATTAGTCCGCAAAATTTGCCATTTATCTGTTTTCTGAACGGCGAGCCTTTGTTGCGGCGATATTGGAACATCTGTCCCAAAATGACAGACCATCTTGCTTTTCTCTGTTTACCGCAAGGTGGCGGCGGTGGTGGTTCTAATCCTCTCAAGGTCGTGTTATCGGTAGCCGTGATGGTGGCGGCATATTATACCGGAGGAATTGCCGCCGGTGCGTATGGTACTTTGGCTGGAGCCGCTGCGGCAACCGCTGTCAGCGTGGGCGGTTCAATGTTGGTTAACGCGGTTATTCCGTCTCCATCCAGTAGTCTGACATCATCATATGCCTCATCATCTATGGAAACAAGCCCGACTTATTCCTTAAATGCTCGTGGTAATCAAGCCAAACTAGGTGGTGTTATTCCGGTTTTATATGGCAGGCATATTATTTATCCTGATTTTGCCGCTAAACCTTATGCAGAATATAAAGATAATGAGCAGTATTTGCACCAACTTCATGTCTTAACGCAAGGCTATTGCGAGGTTGAGCAACTCCGTATTGACGATACGCCTATTAGCAGTTTTGCCGAGGTGGAGTATGAAATTGTTGAACCCAACCAAGAGGTTACGCTTTTTAATCCGAATGTTGTTGTGGCGGCGGAAATCGCAGGTCAAGAATTGATGAAAGATGAATATGCCGGCGGTTTCATAGTCAATCCGGAAGATACGAAAATTGATAAAATCGGCGTTGATGTTGTGATGAATGCCGGATTGTATTATGCCAATGATAGCGGTGGGCTTTCTTCCAAAACCATTCAATGGAAAGTGGAAGCCAGAGCAGTTGATGATTCAGGTAATCCGTTGGACGACTGGACTGTACTTGGCTCGGAGACTTATTCGGCGGCACAAAACAAGCCAATTCGCCTTACATATAATTATAGTGTCGCGATGGGGCGTTATGAAGTCCGGGCAACAAGGCTTGATACTAAAGACACTAGTGCCCGTGCGGCTCACGCTATCTATTGGGAAAGTCTCAAAGGCTATATGGAAAAGCCCACAACCTTTGGCGAAATGACGCTTTTAGCAATCAAAATGCGGGCAACCAACAATTTGTCATCCAATTCCAGCCGAAAAATCAATGCCATTATTACTCGCAAGGTTAAGAAATGGAACAACGAAACCGGTTGGAGCGAGCCGGTTGCTTGTCGTTCCATAGCTTGGAGCATTGCCGACATCTTAAAAGCCCAATATGGCGGCAAACTGCCCGATGAACGCATACATTTGGCAGAATTGGAACAGTTGGACAAGGTTTGGGAAAGTCGCGGAGATTATTTTGACGGGATTTTTGATAGTGCGACCACAATTTGGGAGGCAGTGTCAAAAGTTGCGCGGTGTGGCAGAGCTTTGCCTATTTTGCAATCCGGTATGGTACGGATTATCCGTGATGAGCCGAAAACCATACCCACCGCTATGTTTACGCCACGAAACATTATTAAAGACAGTTTTTCAATAGAATATGTCATGCCGTCTGAAGATACGGCGGATAGTGTCAAAGTGCAATATTTCTCAAATAAATACTGGAAATATGACGATGTTGTAACCAAACTTTCTGACAGCACCGAAGAAAATCCCGCCAATGTAGATTTGTTTGGTTGCACAGATAAAGCTCACGCTGAACGAGAAGGCTATTATATGTGCGCCTGCAACCGTTATCGGCGAAAATACATCACATTCAGCACAGAACTTGAGGGGCTGATACCGACATACGGCGATTTAATCAGCATAACTCACGATATGTGCGAATGGGGACAAGGCGGCGAAGTGTTGTCAATCTCCGGCAATATGCTGAAGCTCTCGGAAAGCCTGATTTGGAACCCAGACGAAGAGCATTTTATCAGTTTTAGGTTGCTTGATGGTTCTATGAGCGATGTTTATCAAGTTGTCCGAGGTGCGGTGGATAGCGAGGCCGTTCTACGGACAACGCCGGATTTTAAAATTTACACCGGCACAGCCAGAGAACGGACACATTTTGCTTTTGGCGCAAAGGGCAAGATGTCAATGATGGCAAAAGTCATCGGAGTACGCCCTCGAGGCGATACAGTGGAAATATCTTGTGTTAATGAAAGTGAGGAGGTTTACAAAACATAATGGATTGGTTGCAGTTTTTACAGATAGTCTGCGTTCCGGCTTTCGTTTGGCTGGTTTATAAGTTTGGCGAAATACGCAAGGAACTCAGCGATTTTAAGGTTCAGGTTGCTCGCGAATATGCGACACAGGTGCACATCAACCGGCTTGAACTCAAAATTGACGATTTAAGGGAGATGATATGGGAGATACACAATGAATCAACGACCAAGAGGCATAAGAAACAATAATCCCGGAAACATTCGACACGGTGCAAATTGGCATGGCTTAAACCCAGATGGCAGGAAAATAGATCCTGCCTTTTGTGTTTTTACAGATTCGATTTACGGCATCAGAGCATTGGCAAAGGTTCTTATCAATTATAAGAAAATTCACGGTTTAAACACAGTTCGACAGATTATCAGCCGTTACGCACCACCGAATGAAAACCAAACCACCGCCTATATCCAGTCGGTTGCCAAACAGCTCGGTGTTTATCCGGACACAATAATAGATATTGAGGAGCGTGGCGTGCTAACTGTGTTTATTAAAGCAGTCATCCGTATGGAAAATGGCATTCAGCCATATTCAGATGAAATAATTCAGCGAGGGATTGACTTATTATGAAATTGAATAAGAGGTCTTGGATTCCGTTAATTGGTTGGATTTTATGTTACGGTTTTCTCAATAATTGCGTAATTGCACCATATTTTGATGTGGAACTGGTAGATTGGGAGCAACTACTGACAAGTCTGGCAATTATGCTCGGTATCAGCGGTGTGCGTGATATAGGAATTAAAAGGAAAAGCAACAATGATAAAGATATTAAAACAAATTAGAGCGGTGGTTTTTGGTGCTATCGCTTTATTCTTATACCTCTTTGGCTATCATCAGGCCAAGGAAAAAGCCGATAAACAACAAATAAAAGGAGAAAATAATGCAGCCAAGATTGCTAAAAAAGCTCGCGATAGCTTGTCTGATAGCGAGCGCATTAACCGCTTGCACGACAAATATAAACGGTGATTTTTGCCTTATTTATGAACCGGTGTACCCAGATTATCTCAATGATACACCGGAAACCATTAACCAAATCGACCGTAACAACGTGGTTTATGATGAGTTATGCAAAATATAAATAATGCATTAATGTTTGCTGCTTCTTAACATTAATTTTTTTTATACACAAAGGAAAAATAATGATTTACGGATATATTAGAGTTAGCACAGACAAACAAGATTGTGAAAACCAAAAATTAGGAATTGAGCTAAAAGCCAAATCTTTAGGATTTTGCGTTAATAAATATGTGGAAGATGCCGGTGTTTCCGGAACGGTTAAGGCTAAAAAGAGAAATCTTTGGAAAATTGTACAGCAAGGCAAACAAGGAGATTGGCTTATTACATCGGAACTGTCTAGGCTTGGACGTTCAACCGTAGATGTTTTGGAAACTTGCGGTATTCTGGCGCAAAAAGGCATAAATGTTTGGTTCGTAAAACAAAATATCGGCTTAGACCAATCTCCAATGGGTAAAATGATGTTGGCCATAATGTCTGCCTTTGCGGAAATGGAAAGAGATCTAATTTCAATGCGCACCAAAGAAGCTTTGGCTTTAAGAAAACAAAAAGGAAGAAAATTAGGCAGAGAATTTGGAAGCAAAAATAATAAATATAAGCTTGATGATAAAAAAACATTTATTCTTCAGGAACTGGAAAACGGAATATCTAAAAGAAAACTCGCTAAAAAACTAAATGTAACGGTAGCAACATTAAATCGATTTTTAGAACGGCTACAGAGTTCGATTTAAACGAACGATAGAATAAACTCGTTTCATAATACTGTTAATATAAGTAAATTCAACAAAAATATTCAATAAAGCACATCATAAATTTTACCTTCCTTAAAATAGATACAAGAGGGTGAAATGGTTTGTCATACAGCCATATTATTA